>RCND010001184.1_pt1 | contig 14774 bp, 10 predicted proteins | sample 2041351 | NCBI WGS metagenome assembly RCND01 (sample SAMN09708230, study PRJNA481090) | Marine sediment metagenome, whole genome shotgun sequencing project. | biome: marine sediment; feature: ocean; material: sediment; isolation source: Sewage treatment plant 12B marine sediment (STP12B) ...
CCGTAGCAATGCTATGCTTTAATTTTTTGCCTCGATAAATTAAAAATAAATTCAATTTACCTATCAGACATTACAACATTAAATTGGTACAATATTATTTTAATCACTCTTAATCATTTCTTCTCAGTCAACATCTCGTAAAAACTCTCGTAAACTATAATCCCATTTTATAATCTGATATTTGATTTTCATTTTACACATCCTCTTTCGGAACTCTGAAAAGTAGAAAAATACCAGCAATAAAAAAGACAACAAGAAACAAAATAGCATTACGCATACTACCAGTAATTTGGTCTATAGTTGCGAATATAACCATCCCAATCACGATACCAATTTTTTCAGCAACATCGTAAAAACTAAAATAAGACGTTGTATCTTCCGTTTCTGGTAAAAACTTGGAATACGTTGAACGTGCTAAAGACTGTACACCTCCCATAACCAAACCGACTAAAGACGCTGCCATATAAAATTGCATTGGTGTTTCCATAAAATAGGCATAAAAGCAAAGCGCCATCCAAAAGAAATTAATAACAATAAGTGTGTTTATATTTCCAAATTTTGAAGATGCTCGAGACGTTAAAATAGCACCAAGAATTGCAACCAACTGAATCACCAAAATACTTGTAATTAAGCCTTGTGTTTTAGCATCTGAACCTCCCCAAGCAATCTCTTCTTCTCCAAAATAAACGGCAACAAGCATAATGGTTTGTACTGCCATACTGAATACAAAAAAGGCAGTGAGATAGCGTTTTAATCTTAAATCTTGTTTTAACTCAGTCCAAACTAATCTCAATTCCTTTAGTCCATTAAAAACGACTGCTCTCGTGACTTTATGACCTTTTGAAACTCCCTTTGGAAGCACATAAAATGTATATTGACTAAACAAAGCCCACCATATTCCAACGGTAATAAAAGAGATTCTCATGGCTTCAAAAGAAGCCTTGTTCTTAGAGGTTTGTAAAGCCTCTGCAATCTCTTTCTCAGTGCCTGTTTCTGCAATAGTTTTAGAAATACTGATATCAAAACCAAACCAATCTGGTTTCATTACCATTGCCAAGTTGATCAATAATAATATAACACTACCAATGTAGCCCATACTAAAGCCTTTGGCACTTATACGATCCTGTTGTTCTGGATAAGCGATATCAGGTAAATACGAATTATAAAAGACCAAACTTCCCCAATAACCAATCAAGCCCATAAAATAAAACAAAAGACTAATATGAATGCTCTCTAGACTAAACCAATACAAGCCAATACAACCAATACTACCTATATAGCAGAAGAACTTCATAAAATTCTTTTTGTTACCGACATAATCTGCCACACCTGATAGAATAGGGGATGTAAACGCTACAACCAAAAATGTAAACGCTGTAACGTAGGTAATTAAAGCTGTGCTTTTAAAAACCATTCCGAAAGCTGGAACCGTTTTTTCAACCTGTGAAACAAATAGCGCTGAATAAAATATTGGAAATATTGAGGACGCAATAGTTAAGGTATATACTGAATTTGCCCAATCATAAAATGCCCAGGCATTGAGAAGTTTTTTGCTTCCCTTTTTAAGTTCGCTCATAAATAGAAATAAAAAAGCTGCTCATATTGAGCAGCTTCTAAAGTAATCAAATATTTATTAAATCTATATTAATTAATCGGTCTAAAGTCGGTGACACCAAACTTATGAGCCTCAGCTTTTGCTTTAGGCGCTAATGCTCTGAGGTTTTGTATTCTAGAGTCATTACTTGGATGCGTACTTAAAAATTCTTGTGGTGCTTCTCCCCCACTATTTGCTTTCATTCGCTCCCATAGCACAGAAGCTTCATCTGGATTATAGCCTGCTATTGCCATAAGGTACAGTCCTATTTTATCAGCTTCTGTTTCATGACTTCTACTAAATGGTAACATACCACCAACACTTGATGCAATGCCAAAAGCTTGATTGTAAAGACCGATATTCTCATCATTTGCTAGGGCGATATTACCAGCAAGAGATGCACCTTGTTGCAAATAAGCCGCACTCATACGTTGCTGACCATGATTCGCTAAAGCGTGTGCTACTTCATGTCCCATAATTGCAGCCACACCTGTTTCATTAGCTGCTATCGGAAGTATGCCTGTATAAAATGCTATTTTACCACCGGGCATACACCAAGCATTAACTTGCTCTGAGTCTATAAGAGCATATTCCCATTGATAATCATCTAAATACCCTTGAAACCCATTGGCGTTTAAATAGCGCTCGGCTGCTACTGCAATACGCTGACCAACACGAGTAATCATATCGGCATCAGCTGTGCCTGTAATCACTTTATTTTCTGTAAGCACTTGGCTATATTGCGCAAAAGCAGATGGAAACAACTGGTCATTACTTACAAATGCCATTGTTTTCTTACCTGTAAAAGGATTCGTTGCACAAGACACTAATAAGGAAATAACAACAACACTGAATACTATTTTTTTTAACTTCATGCTTAAAGGTTTTATAGAAAATACAAAAAATTTATATATACTAGTGAGACTCCTGTTTTGTAAAATAGTCACTATTACTATATACTAAATATATGTAGTTCTGAGAAATCCTTGTCAACAACAAAAGAATGTATACCATCAACTTTTAAATGATCTAAAGCAATAGACTCATTGTCTATCTGTATGACACCAATCTCAAAAGGTAAACCATGGATTTGAATTTTAAACGTATCGTAAGGTGCTGCAAACTTACCCTCCTTATACTGATTAATTATTAAGTCCTTAGATTTTCCTGTAAACCTAAAATTCCTTAAGCTATATCTCCCTTTTGTATAATCAAAACCATCATTAGCATCACTAAAGAGTTGACTTTTCTCTTTTCCTTTTTTGTAATACACATCGAGTGTAATTTCTTTTATTTCCTTTTCCCCAACATATTGTTGAATTGGAAACTTAGGAATTATAGCTCCTTCTTTTATAAAAATTGGCATACTATCGATGTCTGCATCCACCCACTTTTCTTTGCCGCCAATAACAATTTCGTCATTCCAGAAATTATACCAATTCCCTTTAGGAATGTACATACGTCTTCCTTTAGCATTAGGCTCCAAAACAGGGCAGGCTAAAATCTGTTCTCCAAAAATAAACTCATCAGTTCTATAGTGCGTTTGCACATCCTCTTGATCATATAACACTAGCGACTTTAAAAGTGGTGCTCCATGATCTATATAGTTCCAAAATGCGGTATATAAATAAGGTAATAACTGGTATCGAATTTCGATAAACTTTCTTACGATATCCGTGACATCCTCATCAAAAGCCCACGGCTCCTGATCACCATGATCACCTGAAGAATGTACTCTAAAAAACGGATGAAAAACACCTAGTTGAATCCAACGTGTAAATAACTCACCTTGAGGCTGTTCTGCAAAACCGCCAATATCACTACCAGCAAATGAAAAACCAGACATAGCCATACGTTGTGCCTGAATATTTGCGATCCAGAGATGTTCCCAAGTCGCGACGTTATCTCCTGTCCAAGTCGATGTATAACGTTGTGTCCCTGAATAGGCTGAACGCGTAATAACAAATGGCCGCTTCGGATATGAATATTTCTTTAAGCCTTGGTATGTCGCTCTAGCCATTTGCATCCCATAGATGTTATGTGCTTTTCTGTGGCTACAAGGATTACCATCGTAGTCATGGCGTACATCATCTGGAAACGTTTTATTTGGCACCTCCATAACTGCAGGCTCGTTCATATCGTTCCAAACCCCTTTAATACCAATATCTTCTATTAATTCTTGAAATAAGCCTGACCACCACTCTCTAACTTCTGGATTTGTAAAATCCGGAAAATAACATTCACCTGGCCAAACTTTACCTTTCATATAATCACCATCTGCACGTTTGCAGAAGTAATCGTTTTCTAGCCCTTCTTTAAAAACAGAATACTCTTTATCGATTTTAATTCCCGGATCAATAATAGCAACTGTTTTAAAACCGTCCGCCAATAACTCCTTCACCATTCGTTTTGGGTCTGGAAAGTATTCTTTATTCCATGTAAAACAACGAAAACCTTCCATATAGTCAATATCTAAATAAATAGCATCACATGGTATTTTTAGTTTTCTAAACGTCGAGGTTATTTCTTTAACTTTACTTTCAGGATAATAACTCCATTTACATTGATGAAACCCTAGAGCCCAAAGTGGTGGTAAGTGGTGCGGTTTCCCTGTTAAATCAGTATAACTTTCTACCACATCATTCATTTTTGGTCCGTAGAAGAAGTAATAGTTCATCTCCCCCCCTTGCGACCAAAAACTCGTTACATTTCTCCGCTCATGTGCAAAATCAAAAGAAGATTTAAACGTATTATCGAAGAAAATACCATAGGCCTTACCGTGATGCAACCCTGTATAGAATGGAATAGTCTTATAAATTGGGTCTGTATCCTTTCCAAATGCATAAGAATCTGTTACCCAATTATCATAACGCTTCCCCTTAAGATTAAGATGATTCGGTTTATCACCAAGACCAAAATAACTTTCACCATTATTAGAGACTTTACTCATTTTAACGATGTTACCGCCAAACTCATAACTCTCTTCCCAATGAAAACCGCCTTCGTCCTGATTTATAAGCGTACCATCTTTAGCATCGTAAATAGACACTTTCATATCTTTTTTAGAAATTTCGCAACGCAATTTTGAAGTGGTCACTTCATAACACGTTTCCTTCTCTTCAATTTCTAGTTTATTGTAACCAATACTTGCGTATTTAGTTATAGCATAAGAAAAATCATTATCAAAGGTACCAACTGTAGTATACCTAAAACGAAGTAAACTATCTCTAACAACTGTTAACTCAAGGATGACATCATTGTCTGCTGAAAAATAGAGCTTATCAACATCCTTTTTAAAGTTTATTATTTTTGAAGGAAATAAATCCCCTTTACTTTCTAATTCGGTATTTACAATCATAGGTTAATTCATTTGGAAAAATGTGTGTAAAAAAACGGAAAAAATTAAACTTTTGAAAGCGTTACAGTAGGATATTAAGAATTGTTGTTAACTATAACGTTTTCGGTATTCTATTATCATCGACAGAATAATGTTTAAAGTTGCACACTTCAGCTTTTATGGGTTTTATTTTATTCTTGGTTCTAGATAAATTAATATACAAAAAACAAACTATTTAGTAAAGCTAAGGAAACCCATATTTCGTAATTACAAATGTAATGCAACCCATAACAATCATAACATAAAACAATCTCAATTTTAGGTTGCTACACAAAAAAATACCAGAGATGGCGAGCAGTGCCATAAAACCCGTTTCGAGTCTTGTGCAGAGTATGCCAAGAATCATCGCTGTAAAAAGCAGATGTGTCCAGGTGCTTCTGGGTTTCCATAGTATGGCTATAGCCACCATAAATTCTACCACAACAGTGGCCCAAGCAAAGATAAGACTGATTAAGCTAAGGTTTGGCGAAATGTCCTTCAATACAATGCTTTGTCCAATATTTGGATCTGTAGCTTGCAAGGTTACGATACTTCCAGAATTGATTTTTGCGATCTCTAAACTTTCTGGAAAGAAGGTGATAAAAACTTTGAACAGAGCGCCTCGATTCGTCATATAATAATAGAAATCACCACTCATAAACTGGCTCGACATCAACTTTTGCAATGCAGAGGCCATCACGACAACGACCAAAACAATCTGGATGTTTTTTAGAAGAACATCACTGCGCTTGTGATAACTATAAAGTAAGACCGAAAGCACCATAAACATTGTCATAAAATGATGATTTGCGACACGGAAATAGCCGAGAAAGAGATCGACAAATAGAAGAGCAAAAATAACGATCCAGATAATGGGATGTTTTGTTTTATTATGCAAAAAAAACCAACTCAATAACCCAACAAAAAGTATAGGGATTTTCCATTGATGATGCTCTTCAGCCATCATAAAAACATAGGCCGCAAGAATTATGAACAGCAATTGTGTGGCGACACCAATGTGGTCATGCAATTTATCTTTTATATCTAACCAATATTTCACAGGTCAGTGTTCTTTAGGTAAATTTCATTGACTAAAGCTCTCGAATAGACACCATTTTTCGAATTAACGGTTGGCTTCCAAATTTGTATATGAATGCTGTCTTTATGCGTTTTTTTTAGGACAAGTTCTGCAGCTTTCTTAAGGTTATCGTCATTTGGCATTAATTTTAAACGACCAAGAGTAGTTTTCATGTTAAGGTCATCTGTTAGTAAAGAATCGACAGATATACCTGGAATATATATCTGGTCGCTGTTGTAATGGATTACAGTATACATACCGTAACCACCACCTTTCCATTCATTTAGACTTTGCGTATTCATAAAAAAGACTTGTACCGCAATAACAACGACTGCAAGGCTAGGAATGCCATATTTTAAGAAAAGCTCTTTTCGTGTATTGCCCATGTGTTATAATTGGATTATTAAAATAAAGGAAATGAACAACTTTTCACAATTCCGAATACTAATGTAATTACAAATCCACTTTTCATACCTCTTATTATAGTGTCAAGATAATTTTTATTCAATATATTTTATCTTGAAAATGGAGTAATAATCACTTGGTATATCTACAAACGTACAAATCTTTGAGGTATTAAAAATACCTCAAAGATTTGTACATACTCTTAAAAAAATTTGAATTTACTTAGAATATCTAAAAGCTACCATTCCTAGAGGAGGAATATCAACTTCAATAGACTGATCTCTAAAATGCCAAACTTCAGCTTTTGTGGTTTTCATTTTGTTCTTATATTCTCCACTTCCAAAATATTTTTTTAAGTCACTATTAAAGACTTCTTTAAGCTTACCTTTTCTTGGCATGCCTAATTTATAGTTCTCTTTAGGAACTGGAGTCATATTACAAGCGATAATTAAATCATCTTTTTCATGGTTTCCTTTTCTAATATAAACCAATACTGAATTTTCATGATCACTATAATCTATCCATTCAAAACCTTCGGCTGAAAATTGTTTTTCATATAATGCTGGTTCATTCTTATAGAGTATATTCAGGTCTTTTACTAATTCCTTTGCACCTTTATGAGGACTATATTGCAATAAATGCCAATCGAGACCTTGTTCAAAATTCCATTCTCCACTTTGTCCAAATTCTGAACCTTGAAACAATAAATTAGTCCCTGGATGCGTAAACATATAACTGTAGAGCAATCTCAAATTCGCAAAGCGTTGCCACTCATCACCTGGCATTCTTCCTAGAATGGACTTTTTACCATAGACGACTTCATCATGACTTAAAGGCAACATAAAGTTCTCCGTGAACGCATAGGTCATTGAGAACGTTAAATCATTTTGATGGTGCTTTCTATAAATGGGTTCTTTAGCAAAATACTGAAGCGTATCGTGCATCCAACCCATCATCCATTTCATACCAAAGCCTAAGCCTCCCATAAAGGTTGGTTTAGATACCATCGGAAACGCTGTGGACTCCTCAGCAATAGTCTGTACATCAGGAAAAGATGAATACACAGCCTCGTTCATTTCTCTTAAAAATGAGATGGCATCTAAATTTTCTCGTCCACCAAACATATTTGGTTCCCATTCGCCATCTTCTCTACTATAATCTAAAAACAACATAGATGCTACGGCATCTACACGAAGTCCATCTGCATGGTATTGATCTAACCAAAAAATAGCATTACTAATTAAGAACGATTTTACTTCGTTACGTCCATAATTAAAGATTAAACTCTTCCAATCGTTATGATAGCCTTTTTTAGGATCTGGATGCTCATAAAGTGCTGATCCATCAAAGAAACCTAAACCATGAGCATCTTCTGGAAAATGTGATGGTACCCAATCGAGAATAATACCGATATCATTTTGATGTAATTTATCTACTAAAAGTTTAAATTCTTCAGGATAACCAAAACGCGATGTTGGAGCAAAGTACCCTGTAACCTGATATCCCCAAGACGGGTCATAAGGAAACTCCATAACTGGCATTAATTCTACGTGCGTAAAATTCATGTCTTTTATATAGGCCACTAATTCATCTGCCATCTCAACGTAAGACATAAATCGACCTTCATCAATTTTCTTTTTCCAAGACCCTAAATGAACTTCATAAACCGAATATGGTGCGTCTAAAGCATTGTGCTTCTTACGCTTTTTCATCCATTTGCTGTCCTTCCATTTGTATGGCTCATCCCAAACAATCGACGCCGTTTTAGGATTGTGCTCTGCCCGTCTGGCGTAAGGATCTGCCTTCTCGGTTTTAATATCGTTATTATTACTCTGTATTTTATATTTGTACGTACTGCCTTTTCCAGCTCCAGGAATAAAACCTTCCCAAATTCCACTAGAATCCCAACGCACATTCAATTGGTGCTCACCTTCTACCCAAAAGTTAAAATCACCGATAACAGAGACGTGTTTCGCACTTGGTGCCCAAACTGCAAAATAAACACCTTCGACTCCATCTACAGTTGTAATGTGAGATCCAAATTTTTCGTATAAACGATAATGCTTTCCTCCTTTAAAAAGGTCGATGTCGAAATCTGTAAAACGACTGTATGAAATTACTTCTGCCATAAATTAGTTGTTAATGATATTTGAAATTCCCTTTAAAGGAATGACTGCCCATCTTGGGCGCGAATTAAGCTCATAGCCCAATTCATATACTGCTTTTTCGAGCATAGCATATTTCAATAAAAAAATGCGCTCTTGATTGTATCCTATGTTAAGGTTCGCTTCTTGAACTTTTGCGATATAAGTTCCTAAAAAGAGGCTTTTTAAATATTGATATAGAATTTCGCCTGCCTCAAAAAGATGCTCTTGATCTTGCTTGTATGAATCTGCATTATTAAAAATAGTCGCATAAATCGCATAATGAAACGATCGAAATAAACCTGCAACATCCTTTAATGGCGGCTGTTTAACTTTTCGATCTCTAATAGTACTTTCTGGTTCCCCTTCAAAATCTAGAATATAAAAATCATCATCTTTTACTAAAACTTGTCCTAAATGATAATCCCCATGTACCCGAATTCGTTCTCCTTTTAATTTTGTCCAGTCAAAATCTATAAAACGTTTTCTGATGATATTTTTCTTTTCTAAAAACTCATTTGCCAATTCTAATGCTAAACCATCGAGTTTATGTAAGTTGTTTTCAATCGTATTTAATCGATTTTGAAACTGATATAATAGTCTATTCTTTAGCCAAACTTCATAATCGCCATTAAAATGCGAAGGTGTAAATGCCGTGTCTTCAAATTCACTTCCTAAAGCAATGTGCATTTCTGCAGTTCTCTTTGCTAAGGTTTGAATTTTTGTAAACACATTTAATCCAACCCAATCAATGATTTGTGCTGGTACATCTTTAATTTCTAATCGACCAAAATCTTCAGTTTTCGGAAGCTTAGATATATCGATATTCTTATGCTCTAAATTTAAAAACACCTTATGAAATTCCTTTAGCATATACCCCCAAGCATCACCGTCATTTTCAACCATTTCTTGCATTAAACCAATGGTAATATTGGTGTTGTCGCTATCCTTTATTTGAACACTCCCTAAGTAAGCTGGTGTATTTTTAAAATCTTTTTTATCGGATAAAAATCGACTCATTTCGTAATCCGGATTACGATCTGCATAAATCCTTCTAAAGAATTTCAATACATATTTTTCGTTATAAACGATCGATGTATTGCTTTGCTCCATGCCCATATAGCGCGAAGATTCATATTGACAATCTTTAAATAATTCGCTTTTATGATAGCGCACACGTGTTTTGTCTTTTGGTAAAGCCGTTAAAATACGCTCGAAAACCACTTTTCTAAAGGCTTCTAAATTTATAGCATCAATAATAAAGCCTTCTTGATTTTGAATGCTTATCGGAAGAATGCGATCATCTTGAGCAAAACTCTCATCAGACACAAAAGCTATAGGTAAAAAATAATGTTGATAGAATGCTTCTGTAAAATTCACTTCTAAGATCAACCCATAATAGACTTCGTCACGATGCTGAATTCTAAAATACTCAGCCAACTCGATATACTTGAGCTTACTGGCTTTACCTCCATACCAACGCTGTTTAATAATGTAATTTTCTAATACGTCAGACAAAAACACATTGATAAACTCCTTATTTTCTAGAAGTTCCTCCCACTTATCATTAAAATTATAGGGGGTTTGAAGTGTCGCTGTTTTTGTAACTTTCTTAGCCATTTTACTTATTGATCTTAAAGATGTGAAATGGAAGCGCTGGATGTAACTCTACGTAATTCCATTCATTGTGCCAATTGTAACTGCTAGCAGTAATTAAATCTTCAACTTGAACACGATGGCCTGCATTAATCCCTAAATCATTTAATGGCAATTGTACACCCCCTTGCTGAGCGTAATACTGATCTAAACTAATTATGATTAATAACTCATTGGTTCTATCATCATTCCATTTATAAAAGGCAATAAGATTATCATTTTCAATGTTGCAAAACTTAATATTATTGGTTTGTTGCAGTGCTTCATTTTGATGACGCACGGCATTTATTTTTGAAATCAGAAGTGTTAGCTTACTCACTTTAAACCAATCGTAATCACAGATTTGAAATTTTTCTGACATATAATATTCCTCTTTCCCAGGAATGGCATCGTCAATCATTTGCTCAAACACAGGTCCGTAAATACCGATACTAGAACTTAACGTTGCTGCTAAAGCGTAACGCTGAAGATACTTAGCTTCATTGGCACCTTGCAAATGATAAGGATTAATATCTGGTGTATTTGGCCAGAAATTAGGCTGCATATATTCGCGCATTTCGGTTTGCGTCAATTCGTTGAGATACTCTATAAACTCATGCTTACTATTTCTCCAAGTGAAGTAACTATAAGATTGTGTGTAGCCTTGTTTTGCCAATTGCTGCATCACCTTTGGCTTGGTAAATGCTTCAGCTAAAAACAATACATCAGGGTGTTTTTGCTTGACTTCTGTAATCAACCAGTTCCAAAAATAATAAGGCTTAGTATGCGGATTATCGACTCTAAACACATTAACGCCACAATCAATCCAATAGAGCATAGTGTCTAGGCACTCTTTCCAAAGGTTTTTATAATCTCTACTTTCCCAATAAATAGGAAGTATATCTTGGTATTTTTTTGGCGGATTCTCTGCGTATTGAACTGTTCCGTCTGGTCTCCATTTAAACCAATCTGGATGCGATTTTACCCACGGATGATCTGGTGCAGCTTGCAAGGCATAATCCATCGCTATTTCAATGTTTAGCTCTTTTGCTTTTTTAATTAAAGCTTTAAAGTCTTCTATAGACCCTAATTGAGAATGTAAATCTTTATGCCCTCCGTCTTTAGAGCCAATTCCCCAAGTTGAACCTACATCTCCTTCTTTTGCTTCTGTTGTGTTATTTTTTCCTTTACGATTAACTTCACCTATAGGATGAACTGGAGGAAAGTATAGTGTATCGAAACCCATTTGAGCCACTCGAGGTAACAAACGCTCACAATCTTTAAACGTGCCATGTTGTCCTTCTGTTTCTGATGCTGAACGCGGGAAAAACTCATACCAAGTGCTAAATCTCGCTTTCTTCCGATCGACATAAACTTGAAATTCTTTGGACTCGTTAGCAAGGTGCTTTTCGGGATACTTCAAAAAGATGTTATGAAGTTCAGAACTTATAGCTTCTTTTACAGCCTCATTATATCTTTTTTCGTCCTTAAAGCAATTAATACAATCGTCTAAATAGTCTTTTTCTTCTTGAGTCGCTTTCATTAATAGCGGTTCTAAAAAGAGGACTCCTTCTAGCAATTCTGATTTCACATGTTGGTTATCATCTATTTTGCGCTCAATGCCATGTTGCCAATTTAAAGCGTAATCTACCCAACCTTGTACTTTGTAGGCATAGAACCCTTGATTTTCAACTGAAAAAGAAGCTTTCCATTCATCATTTCCAATCTCATGCATTCTAGCTTCATCCCATTTCTTTGCCTTTTCGTGCTTAAACAAAACTGAAGCCGCTATAACATCATGTCCATCGACTAAAATATGTGCACCTACATTTACAATTTCATTGACTACTCTTTTTATATAAAAATCACCACCGTTAATTTGTGGCGACACGTAATCGATAACAACTCGTTTTTGATTTAGCATTTTGATAATTTAATAGCTAGTAAATTCCGAATTTAATAAATTCAATTTAGAACTTATTAGTTTATTCGGAATTAAGTAGCTTTTTTATATTTTGCTTTTTGAAGTAAAGAAAATTTCTTTTTTAAATAATTGTTCCACTAGGAATTACAGCATCCTTCTTAACAACTACAATTCCATCTTTTATAACATATTGGTCCGTTTCAGTATCCTCTAGTTTCTCATCACCTTCATTAATCCTAACATTATCTCCAATTCTACAATTCTTATCTATAATGGCATTCTTTATGTAACAGTTTTCACCAATACCTAAAAGAATTTCAATATGATCCGACTCAATTTGCTTTAGAGATTCGTATTGATCTGAACCCATCATATACGTATTTATTATGGTCGTATTTTCACCTATTCGAGATCTCACACCAATCACCGATTTTGTGATTTTATCGGCATGAATAATACAACCTTCAGCAATAACAGCATTATCTAATTTTGTATTAGAAATTTTTGACGTTGGCAGTATACGAGCTCTGGTAAAAACATGCTTGTCTTTATCATATAAATTAAAAGCAGGAATAGCATCCGTAAGACCAATATTAGCCTCAAAAAATGAATCGATATTACCAATATCTGTCCAGTAACCTTCAAATGGGTAACTTACCGTTTTATACTTATCAATAGACTGCGGAATAATTTCTTTCCCAAAATCGACCGTACTTTCGTCATTCATTAATTCTATTAACAAATCTCTATTAAACACATAAATACCCATTGAACCGAGATATTCGCGACCTTGACTCTTCATTTCGTCACCGACTTCAGATTTCCAATCTACGAGTAAATCAGATGATGGTTTTTCAATAAAAGATGTAATAACATTGTCTTCATTAGACTTTAAAATACCAAATGATGTGGCATCTTTAGCGTTTACAGGATAGGTTGCAACCGAAATATCAGCATTACTCTCTATATGTTTTTGTATAAGGTCATTATAATCCATCTGGTACAATTGATCTCCAGAAAGAATTAGTGCATATTCAAAATCATGCTGTAAAAAATGGTGCATACTCTGTCTTACCGCATCTGCTGTACCTTGAAACCATTTATCACTCTTAATTGTTTGTTCAGCAGCGAGTACATCTACAAAAGCAGAACTAAAAAAGCTGAAATGATATGTGTTTTTTATATGCGCATTTAATGATGCCGAATTAAACTGTGTTAAAACGTACATGCGCTTCATATCTGAATTAATACAGTTAGAAATAGGGATATCAACCAATCTATATTTACCTGCAATTGGCACCGCTGGTTTTGATCTTTGTTCCGTTAAAGGGTACAATCTAGACCCCTGTCCTCCACCTAAAATTATACTTAGTACTTTGTCGTTCATCATTTGTCTTTAATTAAAGATTTATATATCGCTTCTGTTTGTTTTGCAATTGCTGTCCAGTCAAAATGGTCCTCAACGCGTTTTCTTCCGTTTTTTGCCATTTTATGGCATAGTTCTTTGTCATTAATAACTGTATTAATTCCTGCCGCCAAATCTCTAGAAAATTGATCTGGGTTAACAGGTTCAAAAGGTGCTACTTTTTGTTGTTCCAAATTGATTAACAATCCTGTTTCTCCTTGAACAACCACCTCTTTTATTCCACCCACGGCACTCGCTACAACCGCAGTTTCACATGCCATAGCCTCAATATTTATAATCCCGAAAGGTTCGTAAATAGAAGGACAACAAAATACATTAGCATGAGAATACAACTGTATGACATCTTTCTTATCTAACATTTTATCAATCCAAATAATGTTGTTTCTAGTTTTAGACGCTTCATCTACGCTATCCTTCATTTCTTTGGCAATCTCTGGTGTATCTGGTGCACCTGCACACAAGATTACTTGTGTCTCTTCATCGATATACTTTATAGCATTTACTAAATGAATAATTCCTTTTTGTCTTGTTATACGTCCTACAAATAAGACATAAGGTTTGTTAACATCGATACCATATTCTTTTAAAACAGATGTTTCGTTAACAAGAACATATTCTTTTAAATCGATACCATTGTATACGACTTCAATTTTACTTTCATCTACATTAAAATGCTCTAAAACATCTGCTTTTGTTTCGTTTGAAACCGCAATAATAGCATCAGCCATTTCAATGGCCGTTTTTTCAATCCATGATGAGGCGTCATAACCTCTCCCTAATTGCTCGCGCTTCCAAGGTCTTAACGGCTCTAAAGAATGTGTGGTAATAACTAAAGGCAATCCGTAACATAATTTTGCCATAATACCGGCAAAATGAGAATACCAAGTATGGCAATGCACAACATCAGCATCAATCTCTTCTGCATTCATAACAAGAGAGGTGCTCAATGTTTTAAAAACGGCTTTTAATTTATCATTGGCATTATCAAAAGCAGGATTATCAAAAGGAATTCCTTTTACTCTTAAATTTTCACTCGTACTATCCTGATCACCAAAAGCTCTCACTTCTACTTCCATTAATTTTGCTAGTTCATTAGCCAAATATTCAACATGTACTCCTGCTCCTCCATATACGTAGGGTGGAAATTCTCTTGTAAAAAATAATGCTTTCATTAAAAGATTAATCTAAAGTT
>RCND010001186.1_pt1 | contig 14762 bp, 16 predicted proteins | sample 2041351 | NCBI WGS metagenome assembly RCND01 (sample SAMN09708230, study PRJNA481090) | Marine sediment metagenome, whole genome shotgun sequencing project. | biome: marine sediment; feature: ocean; material: sediment; isolation source: Sewage treatment plant 12B marine sediment (STP12B) ...
CACCGGATATCACCGCCGAAGCCGCGTCGAAACAAAACCTCTCGGGATCATGCTGCGCATAACCCTGCCGGTCAGTGGATGCATTGTGTGAAACTGCTCGGTCAGCATCTCTCCGCGCGTGACTTCGATCGACAGGTCGCGGAGAACCAAATCCATGCCGCTATCCTTTACAGTTTCACAGCACTTGGTGTCCCCAAGACAGAGGCCGTAGGCCAAATCCGTTCGGGGTCAGCGGAAGCCCGACTTCAACCTGATTTGTGCAACCAAGCTATAGGGATGTAGAAAAGGGACGCCCCGATGGGACGCCCCCTTTTTCAATTTGCGCAGAGGTGGGATCAGAACAGGAGATCGAAATCCGCATTGCTCAGATCGATGACCAGAATGTTCTCGATGGTGATGCTATCGCGCGCGCTGAGCGTGATGACAGCGTCTGTACCCATCTGCGTCAGGGACAGATCGATCACATCGGCGTAGCCGTAACCGGCGATCTGGATCATATCGATGCCATCCTCAAAGTCGGTGATGATATCGGCGCGCGTGCGGTCGTCTTCGAAGACAAACACATCTGCGCCCGCCCCGCCGGTGAGCAGGTCATCGCCCCGACCGCCGATGAGCATATCCGCCCCCTCACCGCCATCCATTGCGTCTTTTCCCGCGCCGCCGACCAGTTTGTCGTCATCAGCACCGCCCCAAATGCGGTCATTGCCGCTGCCGCCCATCAAGGTGTCATTGCCTGCGTCGCCATAGAGACGGTCGTTGGCAAGGCCGCCATCGACCATGTCATCGCCATCGGCGCCTTGAATTACATCGTTGTCAGCCTCGCCAAGCAGAGTATCGTCGCCACCGCCGCCTTTGATCTGGTCCGCGCCTGATCCACCGCTGAGCAGATCGTCACCAGCGCCGCCATCAAGGGTGTCTTTGCCCGTGCCACCGTCAATCGTGTCGGCCCCTGCGCGTCCAAAGATGCGATCAGAGCCGCCCATGCCAAGGAATGTATCATTGCCACTTGTGCCGGTGATCCTGTCGCTGCTCTCAGAGGTGGTGATCACGGGTGCGGTGTCGAGAATGAAGTCGGCATTGGTCAGCGCGCCTTCGGACAGGCCTGTCAGCTCAACGTAATTGCCATTTCCGGTGTTGATCCGCACGCCTGTGCCCGCGTCCTGAATGCTCAGTTGGGAAATATCCCAGATGTTGAGCCGGGTCAGGTCAATCTGGTCCGTGCCTTGGGTGAAGTCCGTGATGATGTCGCGGCCATCGCCGCGGCGGAAGGTGAAGACGTCGGTGCCTGTGCCACCAGTGAGCAGGTCGTCATCCGCCCCGCCATTAATGAGATCATTATCCGCCCCGCCATCAAGGGTATCCTCGCCCGTTCCGCCAATGAGGGTGTCGTTGCCTGTGTCGCCGCTGAGCACGTCTTCCTGTCTGCCGCCATCGAGCAAGTCATTCTCTGTGCCGCCGGACAGAACATCACGGCCGTTGCCGCCGATCAATGTGTCTGCTCCGCCATCGCCAAAAAGCGTATCGTTGCCACATTCCCCGTCAATGCGATCGTTTCCAGTCCCGCCGCGCACCACATCGGAGCCACCGAGCGCCAGATAAATATCGTCGCCGCCAAGAAGGTTAATACGGTCTGCCGTCATGTTGCCAGTGAAATTATCGGCTTCCTCAGTTGTGTGTGTCGCTGTCGGATTCGCAATTAAAATAGATGACATCGAAATCTCCCCAGATGGTACAAAGTTATTTTGCGTCGGCGGGTGGCAGCCCGCCTTGAGGATCTTTTCTAACCGAAATTTCTTGAGTGAGCCTGAAAATGTCCAGAATACGGCAATATTAAGACGAATACTCGCACTGCGTGTGTTCTCTGTTTTTGAATATGAAACAATCGTCTGGGACGGAGAACTTTGGACCGACTGCGGCCCAACAATGGGCCGAATCGGTTTTGTGCAGTGGTGCGGCAATTATAGAAGAAGCTCGCCGACAGGGGATGTCGACGGGCTTCTCTCAGCCTAAATCTCTGGAGGAGAGTTAGGAACCGGGCATGATCACTTTGTCGATGACGTGGATCACACAGTTCGTGGCTTTGATGTTCGCGGCCGTTACTGCTACATCGCCAATGCAAATACGGTCTGTTTGGGTCGTTAGCGGTTCTTGGTGTTGTTTTGGTTAGGAGGCGAGGGCCTAGTGACTATGGGGTTCTTCGTCCAGTGACCCGTGGATTGCAAATTGGTCCAAATCCGCATCGCGCGGTTCAAGCATGCGGAAGCTCTCTTTTACGCCTGTTTCAGTCAATTCTCGGGCAACGGTCAGTAATGTATTTGGATCTTGATCATCACAAAGCTCAGCCATTTGTCTCAGCTCATCTTCGGCCACTTGGGCTGCTGCTTCGACCGAGGGCGCGCCGTACATGTGCACAAAATGCTCTGCCAGAGCAATCTTGAGCGCGTCAAATTCAGATGTCTCCACCTGTGTTACCGCGACAAAGGTCACACGACCAAAGGTCTCAACGCCGAGCCAGCCATTTGAGAATGCTTGCCGTGCTTTGCCTGTCAGGTCGGCCTGCGACCAATTTGAGAATTCAAATCCGCCAGCAATGCACCATTCTCCGGTTCGGGCAGGCGAATGAAAGACATTCATGTCACTTTCGTCAAAATGGATTGCACGCGCCAACATCATTTCAATTGTCCTCCAGTAAATGGGTCAGCGGGATGAGGTGGGTGATTTCATTCGTGCGCACCAACATTCCGAATTGTTCGTCTACACCCAAAAAGGTACCTGAAAGAGCATTCATTTCAACGTCTTCTCCGATGCCATGCGCAAGTCCGCGCCAGTCTTTGTGTAGAGGTGATACGCCGTCCTCTAGCCAGGTGTTGATGCCCACCAAAGTATGTTTCACCCAAGACTCTAACAGGTCGACCGCATTCACATCCGCGCAGCCTTCGGCATAGAGTGAGGTCTGGTTGGGAGTCTCCCCCGGGTCATCGGTTTCGGGCCAAAGCGGGAGTTCCAATCCAACGACCAGCCAGTCTGGTTGAGTTTTTGAATCCGCACCTGATGCCGCCACCCGTAATCTACCACAAGACCCGCCGTTGATCCGAATTCCACCGTCCCAATCCAGATGCACTGCCACTTCCGGCGGTGCCAAGGCACCGAGCGCGTTTTGAAACCCCACGCCGCACAGGGGCATCATCGCCATCGCATCGGCCAACACCACATCAGGGGCAAAAATCAATGCCGCAAGCAGTTTGTTTGCCCCGAGATTATAGACCACAAGCCCCGCATCGCATCCGCGCGACGCTTCTACGCAGGCCTTGTCAAAAGGATCAATCTGACCCTCAACGGCCAGCCCGCTGAAGAGCGGTGGAAAGCTGGGCGTGCTCATGCTTTGCCCATCTCAATCAAAGTCTTGGCCACGGTGCGGAACGCTTGTGCCTGCGTCGAGTCCGGTTTTGAAACCACAATCGGTGCGCCCCCGTCAGCAGCCATTCGAATGTCGAGATGAAGAGGGATTTCCGCCAGTAGGGGTACACCCAACTTTTCGGCTTCCAATTTCACCCCGCCATGTCCAAATACATGCTCTTCATGTCCGCATTGAGAGCAGATATGCGTGCTCATGTTTTCGATCATACCAATGATGGGCGTGCCCAACTGGTTGAACATATCGATGCCCTTGCGTGCGTCCAATAGTGCGACGTCCTGAGGGGTCGAGACGATAATGGCGCCGTCCAAATGCGTTTTTTGCGCGAGCGTCATTTGTACGTCACCAGTGCCGGGAGGAAGGTCAACAATGAGCACATCCAATGCCCCCCATTGCACTTGGGATAGCATTTGCTGCAACGCACCCATCAACATGGGGCCGCGCCAGACAACGGCTTGATCCTCGTTGGTCATGAGGCCGATCGACATCATCGTCACGCCATAATTTCGCAGCGGTAAAATCAGTTTACCATCGGGGCTTTGTGGTCGACCTGACACGCCCAACATGCGGGGCTGGGACGGTCCGTAGACATCTGCATCCAACATCCCAACGCGGCGTCCTTCAGCGGCAAGCGCGCAGGCCAGATTTGAAGCAACAGTTGATTTTCCGACGCCGCCTTTGCCCGAAGCGATCGCGATGATGCGGGCAACACCCGGTAATTTTTCCGGGCCAGCGGGTTCAGATTTTCGACCAGATTTCAGGTCAGGTGGTGGCGTTGATTTGCTATGCGCGGTCATCACGATTGAGACGGATGAACATCCCAAAGCAGAGAGCTTTTCCTCGGCTTCATCTTTCGCCGCCATGAAGGGCTCAGGCTTGTCGACCTCCATCACGAAGCGCACAACGCCTTCGTCGATGGTTAGTGCCCGTACGAGTCCGGCCTCGACCAGATCAACGCCAGAGGGCGCTTTGATGGTTTTCAAGCAGGCAAGAACCTCTTCGCGAGACAGCGACATTTATACGCCTTCAATCTTGCCGGTGACGACATGTTCTAGGTCAACGCCATCGATGGTTAAAACCATCCTTGCTTCAAAGGTTTTACCCGATGTGTCGCTCGCATTGCGCATCGCTTCTTCAATCGCCTGCTGGGATGTAACGCCGACCTGCTTGAGAAATTTACGCATGGACATGTTGAAGTCTTCGCTCATGGCATAGCCCCTTGTATTACTGAAATATTGACGTTGCGACCCTAACGCCCCTAGGCTGATATGCAACCTGATGCACATGATTGGAGCGGTTGGAATGTTGAAAAAATTTTCCCTTCTGGCGAGTCTGATCGCGTCCTCCGCTTTGGCGCAGGAAAAGGCGTTCATATTGCAGACGCCTGATGTCTTGATCGAGACAGGGTTCATCAAGCACCTTCTGCCGCGGTTTTCGTTGAAAACAGGTATCCGCATTACGACCACAGTCGGGACGGGTAACGCCGCGTTTGGGGAGAAGGGGATACCTGTGTTTCGGCAGGGCGAAACAATCTGGCACTTGGCAAAGACCGATGGCCCTTATACCAATGTCTTTGAGAATTGGTTGCTGTCTGATATTGGCAAGCGCACCATCCAAGCCTTTGCGCCAAATGGCGAAATGATGTTCAGCGCTGATGTAAGCGTGAAAGCTGAGGATGAAAGCGTAACTCTGACCGGCGATGTCGCTCTTGGAGAAAAGATCAGCCTCAAAAAATGCGGTAGGTGTCACGTGGTTAACGACAGTAATCGCATGAAAGCGATTGGATCCACGCCGTCCTTTGGGCTGATGCGGACGTTTCCAGATTGGCAAGAACGGTTCGAGACGTTCTTTGTCCTCAAACCCCATCCAGCCTTTACGCAGGTCGCGGAGGTCACTGAGCCGTTTGCGGAAAACCTGCCGTCGCCTATCGCCCCGATTGAGGTGACTTTGGAGCAGATCGATGCGATCGCGGCCTATGTTGGCTCCATCCCCCCAGCCGATCTGGGCGCGCCGATACAATCTCAGTGATCCTTGCGCTTTGATAAGTAGTCATCTGTGGTGCGAACACGCGGGCGTTCGCCGCCTTGAAACGGGTTATTTGTTGAATGATACTGTGCCTGAATGCGACAATTGTCGCACATCTGGATCATTTTTGCGGCCTCTGAACTGGCAAACATGGCGTGTTTACCTGCCAACTTCTCAGTAATCTTTTCAACGGTTGATTTCACACCAAACAATGATCCGCATTCGATGCAGGCAAAGGGCTCTTCTTCATGCATGACGCGCTGTGTGAAGGCCGCATCTGTAAGGTCCATCTGTGGCTTTAGGGTAATTGCGTTTTCGGGGCAGATGTTGCTGCACAATCCGCATTGCACGCAGGCGTCTTCTTGGAACCTAAGCTGGGGCAAATCTGGGTTGTCGCCTAGGGCACCAGTGGGGCAGAGCGACACGCAGGACAGACACAAGCTACAGGCATCAGTGTCTACCAGTACGGCGCCGTATGGTGAATTTTCTGGCAATTCCAAAACAGTCGCCTCAGGCTGCAGGGCCTTGGCCGCAAGCCGTGTTACTTGTCGCCGTGTCCCCATTGGTAAGATGGGGTCGCAAATGACGGGCGTGTCCACTTCATCGTATAGAATATCGCACAGGGCGTCGGGATCGGCAGGTTGCAATAGATGGATGTTTTGCGTGCCCGCCAGGGTTTTTGCCAAGGTCGTTTGCGCCTCGATCACATCCATTTCAGCTTTGGGAGAGACAATGATGTCCAGTTGCCCAAAACCGCAGGCCAGCGCGGCCATCATCTCAGCATGTCCAAATCCAGACAATGCGTCGATCTCTAATGGGATCACATCAGAGGGCAACCCCCGTCCGAAACGTGCGGCGAGCGAAATCATTTCTGTCCCGTAAGTTCCGTCATGGACCAGCAGTCGTGGATTTGCACCGCCCGCCTTTCGGTATGTTGAGGCGAGGGTTGTTAGCCTGCGAAACAAGGTGTCCACTGGCGGTGCATCATAGGTAATTGCGCCTGTTGGGCAGACTGCGGAACATGATCCACAGCCAGCGCAAATCATTGGGTCAATTGCCACATGCTCTCCGGCAGAGGTGATCGCCCCGGTGGGACACACATTGAGGCAGTTAGAACAGGCTGGCTGTTCAGCACGGCTATGCGCACACATGCTTTCCTCAAGCCGCACATAAAGCGGCTTTTCAAAAGTGCCTATCATTTGTGAAGCTGAAAATACTGCCTTGGCGATTGAGGGCGGATGGGACGGGTCTGCCCGCAGATAACCTTCGCGTTTCTCCGGTGCTGGGAACATCGCATTGCTGCCGGTGAGGTCCAAAATGATGTCACATTCTGAGTCAGCGCCATCTTGGGGGGCGCTCAGTTGAAATGCACCGCGCCCGCCGATGATAACTTGTTGTAAGGCGTCAATTTTTACAGAAAACCCGCCCAATGCACCTGAAGCTTTGCGGACAGATCCCACCACGCAGTCAAATCGACGGTCTGTCGGCAGGTGTTCAGCGTCCGGCAACAGCACTGTGACAGCTAAAGTGTCGCAAAGATTTGCCGCGGCCTCGACAGCCGCAGCCCCTCCAATGATCAAGCAGGTGCCTTCGGAGATCACATCGACCGACCTGCCCATTTGAACTGATAGCGCGGCTTCTGCGGCTAATGCGGCCATTTTAGCGGAGACGTCTCCCTCGCCCCAACCTGCGCGATCGCGCAGATCGACGAAGGCCGGCACGTCTTTCTCCAGTTCCTCCGCAAGTTCCTCAAACCGCTGGCGTTCCTGCTGGCAAGCGATGATGACATCGCCTTGAGCGATTTCCTTGGCCGCTTGGTCAATTTGATCGACGCAAAGACTAGTATACAGCTTTGAACAGGCCAGTCCTGACCCTGCGGAGATCGCATCAACATCCACGGCTTGGCTGCCGAGGCAATCGCATAAAACCAGTTTTTTCGCCATTGATTATAGTCCTCTCGACGCAGGCCAAATCAGCAGCGCATTCAGCAGGCTAGCCGTGATTCTCCTTGGTCGCAAACCGTATTTCTTTAAGTTTGAAGGATCAGTTGGAAATGCTGCACTTGCGAAAATCCTTTTTTCCAGAAAATCTAAATCACCAAACTGAGGGTTCTGACAACGCATTTGATGCCAAACTATACAAATCTGATGTTCGGATGATCCAATTTCACAGAATTTGGAATGCTGCGGCGCAGTATGGTCAAAATTTGTGCGGCATTTTTAAAAATATTGCTTTGTGATCTCTCAACGATCCTCCAAAGTATACGAAGGGATACGGAAGGGACAGAGTGACGGGTCGAAGTCAAAAATCTATTTCTATGCCTTTGGGGATTGTGATCCGCAGAGTACCTGGCGTTACGCGCTGGGTTAAGCACGTGTGGAAAGCAGTTGCGGTTTTACCCGGCGCTGGTGATGCAAAGTGGAAAGAGCTTCGCCGCGACGGCGAGACTGTTGAATATCACGCAGCGACCCTGCCGCTGGAGCTGTTCCGCACCGACACCGAGGCTTACTTGCACGGCCTGTCCACCAAAGTGCCTTCTATATATGTTGTGATGCGCGAGTCCGAAGGTGATGACCCGCTCGATTTCGTGTTGGCCACGGCTTCGCCTTATGAAGCCCAAGACTATGCGGACACCGGCGAAGAGTTGGTGGAGAAAGTTCCAATGCCTGAAGGGCTGGGTGCATGGATACGTGACTATGTGGCGCTTCACCACGAGGATGAAGTCTTTATAAAGCGACGCCGCAACAAGACGCGTGTGGATATTAAGGAAGACGGCATTGGTGATGCGCGTATTCGCCAAACCTCCGACGTCTATCGTTCGCCCTCGGCCAAGGAGACAATCCATTGAGTAGTGAGCAGAGCTTCTGGGCCCGACGAAAAGCTGGTGTGCAAGCCGAAGAGCAGGCATCTGTTGACGCAGTTGAGCAGCAAGTGCTGGTCGAACAGCATGCTGCGTTAGAAGAAAAGACGGACGCTGAGATCTTGGCAGAGTTGGAATTGCCGGATCCTGACACATTAGAGATGGGGGATGATTTTTCCGCCTTTATGGCAAAGGCCGTGCCCGACCGCATCCGCCGCCGCGCATTACGGACGCTGTGGCGCTCCAACCCTGTGTTGGCGAATGTCGATATGTTAGTCGATTACGGCGAAGATTTCACTGACAGCGCAATGGTTGTTGAGAACATGCAGACCGCCTATCAAGTAGGGAAGGGCATGTTAAAGCACATCGAAGAAATGGCCCGCCAAGCCGAGGAGCGTGAGAACCCTCCTGAGGTTGAAGATGTAGTTAAAGAAGAGCTGGAGGAGGAGGACGTCCTTCTGTCAGCGATCGAAGAAGAAAACCAAGATACCGATATCCTTGAGTTGGAGCCGGAGGCCGATGATGAGGACGAGATCTATACCATCCCAACCCCGCGTCGGATGAAATTTAGAATTGAGGAGAACGCCGCGTGATTGCTGCCGAAGATATTAAGGTTGCCTCAGAGGACCGCTTGCGCGCGGATCTTTACAACTTCCTTGGGCTATTGCTTTCTGGGCCGCCCGATGAGCTGTTGTTGGCCCAATGTGTTGGCCTGTCAGGCGATGACAGCGATCTTGGCAAAGCCATCGCAAGCCTGTCACGGGTCGCAAAAGTAACGAAACCAAACAAAGTCGAAAGCGAATTTAACGCATTGTTTGTGGGTCTTGGTCGGGGTGAGTTATTGCCCTACGCAAGCTATTATCTGACGGGGTTCTTGAATGAAAAACCCCTTGCAGCGCTGCGCGGCGATATGGCCACCCGTGGCATGACCCGTGCGCCAAATGTCTACGAACCAGAAGACAATATTGCTTCGTTGATGGAGATGATGGGCGGCATGATTGTCGGCCGCTTCAATAATCCAGCAGCGTTGAACGATCAAAAAACGTTTTTTAACAAACACATCGCACCTTGGGCCGGACATTTCTTTTCCGACTTAGAGGCTGCCAAGAACTCGATCCTCTATGCTTCAGTTGGTAGCGTGGGCCGGGCCTTTATCGAGATTGAGCGCGAAGCGTTCAGAATGACGGCAGCCTAAGTGGCCGCACAAAACCGGTGGGATGCCCCGCCGACAACAGGGAGGGAGACATCCCCATGACCAAGAAGACCGAAGACGGCACAAGTCGCCGCGATTTTCTAAAGATAGCGGGCACTGCTGCGCCAGCTGCTGCTGTGGCGCTTGCCGCTGGCACCAAGGCCGCAGAAGCAAGCCCCGCTGATCTTTCATCCGGAAAAATGCAGGACACCGCGCATACCCGCGCCTATCTCGACAGCGCCCGTTTCTAGGACGCCGTCACAACGATCTCTACCCACAGACGACTGGTTGCGTGACGCCCGACTGTCTGAGGTTTCAAAATTAACCAAGCTAGCAACGGCAGTGCCAACGCGAGCAAGGGAGGAACTAAAATGCTTAGGAAAAAGACCAACGGGGTTGCGCGACGCCCCCAGCGGACCGGTATCCTGTCTGACATTGCAGAGAAATCTGTAGACCGCCGCGCGTTTCTGCGCGGAAGTGGACTGGCCATTGGCGGCCTTGCCGCCATTTCGGCCACAGGTGGCTCAGTCACCCAAGCCACAGCCCAAACAGCCGCTAGTGCCGCGGTTGAGACAATAAAATCGGTCTGCACACATTGTTCGGTAGGCTGTACTGTTATCGCCGAAGTCAGCAACGGCGTTTGGACAGGCCAAGAGCCCGGTTGGGATAGCCCGTTTAACCTTGGCGCGCATTGCGCGAAAGGTGCTGCCGTTCGTGAGCACGCACACGGTGAACGCCGCCTAAAATACCCGATGAAAAAAGAGGGTGGAGAGTGGAAGCGCATCAGCTGGGAGCAGGCGATCGATGAGATCGGCGACGGCATGATGAAAATCCGCGAAGAAAGCGGACCTGACAGTGTCTACTGGCTCGGCTCAGCCAAGCATAATAACGAACAGGCGTATCTGTTCCGCAAGTTTGCCGCTTACTGGGGTACAAACAACGTCGACCACCAAGCACGTATCTGTCACTCAACCACTGTTGCTGGTGTTGCGAACACATGGGGCTACGGCGCCATGACCAATAGCTACAATGACATGCATAATTCCAAAGCGATCTTTATCATCGGTGGTAACCCCGCCGAGGCGCACCCTGTTTCTTTGCTTCACTTGTTGAAAGCCAAAGAGCAAAACAATGCGCCTGTGATCGTTTGCGATCCACGCTTTACCCGCACGGCGGCCCATGCTGATGAGTATGTGCGTTTCCGTCCCGGTACGGACGTGGCGCTGGTTTGGGGCATTCTGTGGCATATCTTTGAAAACGGTTGGCAAGACAAAGAGTTCATCCGCACCCGCGTTTGGGGCATGGACCAGATCCAAGAAGAAGTTTCCAAATGGAACCCAGAAGAAGTCGAACGCGTCACCGGTGCGCCGGGTGAGCAGTTGCGCCGCGTTGCTCGGACATTGGCTAACAACCGTCCTGGCACAGTCATCTGGTGCATGGGTGGCACGCAGCACACCAACGGCAACAACAACACGCGTGCGTATTGCATCTTGCAACTTGCGCTTGGCAACATGGGCACATCGGGTGGTGGTACAAACATCTTCCGCGGTCACGACAATGTTCAAGGTGCAACCGACCTTGGTGTTCTAAGCCATACGCTGCCGGGCTACTATGGCCTTTCCGCAGGCGCTTGGGCGCACTGGGGCCGCGTCTGGGGCGAAGACTCCGATTGGCTGAAGGGCCAGTTTGCGATGACCAAAGATGCCGAAGGGAAGGACAAGTCGCTTCAGAACCTCACCGGTATTCCGGTGTCGCGTTGGATCGACGGGGTGCTTGAAGACCCGGACAATACGGACAACCCTGACAAGGTGCGTGCCATGGTGCTTTGGGGCCATGCGCCAAACTCGCAGACCCGCCAGAAGGAAATGAAGACTGCGATGGAACAGCTAGATATGCTGGTCGTGGTCGATCCATATCCAACAGTCTCTGCGGTTCTACAGGACCGGACGGACGGCGTCTATTTGCTGCCGGCCTGTACCCAGTTTGAAACACGTGGCTCTGTCACGGCTTCAAACCGGTCCATCCAGTGGCGCGACAAAGTGGTTGAGCCCCTGTTCGAAAGTCTGCCGGACGAAGTTATCATTGCCAAATTTGCCAACAAGTTTGGCTGGGCAGATCGGTTGTTCCGCAACATCGAAATGGATGACCCAGAAACCCCCAACGTGGAAAGCATCACGCGGGAATTCAACTCAGGCATGTGGACAGTCGGTTATACTGGCCAATCTCCTGAGCGGATGAAGCTGCATATGGAAAACCAGCACACGTTTGACCGCACAACTCTGCAAGCGATCGGTGGTCCGGCAGATGGCGATTATTACGGGATGCCGTGGCCTTGTTGGGGCACGCCCGAGATGAACCATCCAGGCACGCCAAACCTCTATGACTTGTCCAAACGTGTCTCTGAGGGTGGCCTTACATTCCGTGCCCGTTTTGGTGTGGAACGTGACGGCGACAATCTGTTGGCGGAAGGCGTCTACAGCAAAGACTCAGATATCCAAGACGGATATCCCGAATTCACCATGCAGATGCTCATGGACCTCGGGTGGGACGGTGAACTGACAGCGGAAGAGCGCGCATCAATTGATGCTGTTGCAGGCCCAAAGACGAACTGGAAAACCGACCTATCCGGCGGCATTCAGCGGGTTGCGATTGCGCATGAATGTGCGCCGTTCGGTAACGCCAAGGCCCGTGCCGTGGTCTGGACCTTCCCTGATCCAGTGCCAATCCACCGCGAGCCGCTCTATACGAACCGCCGCGACTTGGTCGAAGATTACCCAACATATGAAGATCGCAAATTCTATCGCCTTCCGACCATGTACGCTTCGATCCAGAAACAGGATTTCTCAAAAGAGTATCCTATGATCCTGACTTCGGGTCGTTTGGTGGAATATGAAGGTGGTGGGGACGAGTCGCGTTCAAACCCTTGGCTTGCGGAGTTGCAGCAAGACATGTTCGTCGAAATCAACACCCGTGATGCAAATAATCTGGGGGTCAGAGATGGCAAACAGGTTTGGGTCGAAGGTCCCGAAGGCGGCAAGGTCAAAGTGATGGCCATGGTCACCGAACGCGTCGGAGAAGGGGTTGCGTTCATGCCGTTCCACTTTGGTGGGCACTTGGAAGGCGTTGATCTAAGGGATAAATACCCCGATGGTGCAGACCCTTACGTGTTGGGTGAAAGTTCGAACACCGCACAAACCTATGGCTATGATTCAGTAACCCAGATGCAAGAGACTAAAGCCACTCTCTGCAAAATCTGGGCAGCATAAGGAGACCTGAGAAATGGCAAGAGCAAAGTTTCTCGTCGACGCCGAACGCTGCATTGAATGCAACGCCTGCGTCACCGCCTGTAAAAACGAACATGAGGTTCCATGGGGCATCAACCGCCGGAAAGTCGTCACCATCAATGACGGCTCACCGGGTGAGCGGTCGATTTCGGTGGCCTGCATGCACTGTTCCGATGCACCTTGTATGGCCGTCTGCCCAACAGACTGTTTTTACCAGAATGAAGAAGGGGTGGTGCTTCACTCCAAAGACCTCTGCATCGGTTGTGGTTACTGTTTCTATGCGTGCCCCTTTGGTGCGCCACAGTTCCCACAGGCTGGCAACTTTGGATCACGCGGCAAGATGGACAAATGTACCTTCTGCGCCGGTGGCCCAGAGGAAAACCACTCCACCGCCGAGTTCGCCAAATACGGTCGCAACCGGATTGCAGAAGGCAAATTGCCGATCTGTGCCGAAATGTGCGCGACCAAGGCGCTTTTGGCAGGCGACGGCGACATTGTTTCCGGCATCTACCGCGAACGTGTCGTTGCGCGTGGCTTTGGCTCCGGCGCTTGGGGCTGGGGTTCGGCATATGGCCAACAAGACGGTTGATACGTCCTATCTGAACATGTGAATAGAAAGGGCGATCCGATTGGGTCGCCCTTTTCACCTAACAACCTTTGAGGAACCGACATGCTGCGTGCCCTGATTGCTTTGATGTTGACCCTGTCATTCATATCGACCGCAAACGCGCAAGACGCGGCGGCCCCTGACCGTAGCGCCACAGGTGACGCGCAGACCCTTGAGGATATTATGGCACGGCAGCGCGGTGAGGATGTCGACAACACCTTCCGCAGCCAAGAAACAGGCGATCTTGACAGCGCCGCTGGGATTTCAAATCAGCTTGGCACATTGGGTGGGGCCTCTGATCCCGAACTATGGCGTGCCTTGCGCTTTGGGTCCGCCGATATAACTGCCTCAAACAATGGTCCTGCCGCGAAAGTTCTAATTCAGGATGGTGGCATGAGTTGGCTCAAGTTTCGCGAAGGCCCGCTTGCCAAATACGGGGCTTACCTTTTGATCGGTACGCTTGCTTTGCTGGCACTCTTCTTCTTAATCCGGGGCCGCATCAAGATTGATGGCGAAAAAACGGGACGCAAGATTACCCGGTTCAAAGCGGTTGAGCGGTTCGGCCATTGGCTGCTCGCAGGTTCTTTCATATTGCTGGGGATTACTGGGCTTATTTCGCTTTTCGGCCGTAAAGTCCTAATTCCCGCCTTTGGCCATGATGCGTTTTCCTTTCTGGCGATCGGCTCCAAGTGGGTGCACAACAACGTGTCTTGGGCGTTTATGTTGGCCTTGGTAATGATTTTTGTGATGTGGGTCGTCCACAACCTGCCGGACCGCACTGACATTAATTGGCTCCTCAAAGGCGGCGGTATTTTTTCCAAAGGGCACCCACCGGCAAAGAAATTCAACGCAGGTCAAAAGATGATTTTCTGGTCTGTGATCGTGCTGGGCACGTCAATTTCCGTCTCCGGCCTGACTTTGCTTTTCCCCTTTGAGATCAACCTGTTTGCGGCCACATTCGCGAAGTTAAACGCGCTGGGTATTTCCGGGGCACTTGGTCTTGGAGAATTACGCGAAGTTCTCGCGCCGCATGAGGAGATGCAATACGCCCAACTGTGGCACGCCCTGGTCAGCTTTGTGCTGATGGCGATCATTTTGGCACATATCTATATCGGGTCTGTCGGCATGGAGGGCGCGTATGACGCTATGGGATCAGGCGAAGTCGAAGAGCAATGGGCACGGGAGCACCATTCGATCTGGGTTGATGAAGTGTTGGCTGAGAAACAGGCGTCTTCCAAAAGCGCCACCCCTGCGGAGTAGATATGGTGGGTTGCCTATGAGGCGAATGGGGCAAAAATTGATCGAACATCTACGCACCTGGACGGTGCAAGGGGACAGCTAACATGAAAAATATACTCTTAGCCTTTTTGGCCATCGCC
>RCND010001188.1_pt1 | contig 14737 bp, 10 predicted proteins | sample 2041351 | NCBI WGS metagenome assembly RCND01 (sample SAMN09708230, study PRJNA481090) | Marine sediment metagenome, whole genome shotgun sequencing project. | biome: marine sediment; feature: ocean; material: sediment; isolation source: Sewage treatment plant 12B marine sediment (STP12B) ...
TTCGTTGTTAAAGATCCGGCGGCTGGTACACACACATTTACCCGGGACTACAGTGATCATCTGGCGGCCAGGGCTGCTTACCTGAATCAGTACGTAGTTAAGGACTGATTGTGGCGGGAAGAATACCCGAGAGTGTTATTGACGAGATCAGTCGCAAAACTGATATCCTGGATGTCGTCGGGGCATATGTGAATTTAGCCCGCAAAGGCGACCGTTGGTGGGGTCTGTGTCCTTTTCACAGTGAAAAAAGTCCATCATTTTCTGTCAGTCCGGATTCCAGTCTGTATTATTGTTTCGGTTGTCAGAAAGGAGGTGGCGTTTACCAGTTTCTGATGGAAATGGAGTCACTGAATTTCCCGGAAGCCGTCCGTAGTATAGCCGAGAAAGCCGGGGTCGAGATTCCGGAGGAAGAGGGTGGCGAGGAGCGGCGGGACAATCGCCGTGCTCTTGAGGATCTATACAAAAGGGTTGCCAGTACATTTCGGTGGCTCTTCGTCAATCATCCTGATGCCGAGCACGCCCGTGAATACCTTGTTGAAAGAGGTATAAACAACGAAACCGCCGAACTGTACAACATTGGCTGGGCACCTGCAGAAGGTGAATGGCTTTACAATTTTCTTTGTAACAAGAAATACTCACATGAATTCCTTGGAGAATCAGGTTTGTTCAGTCGGAAATCTCCCAAATGGTCCTATTTTGTAGACCGTATTATGTTTCCCGTGATGCCTGACAGTGAGCGGGTCGTTGCTTTCAGCGGACGAGCTTTAAATGACAGAGGACCGAAATATATTAACTCACCGGAAACAGTCCTGTACAAAAAAAGCCATCACCTTTATGGAATGGCGCAGGCAAAAAAGAATATCAGGCAAAATAAGAATGCCGTAATCTGTGAGGGGAACCTGGACGTACTCTCATGTATGCAGGCCGGAGTAGGTGAGATTGTTGCACCACTTGGTACGGCATTCACAAATGATCAGGCGAGGTTAATAAAGCGTCACACAGATTCACTGACGCTGCTATTCGATGGTGACAGTGCGGGCAGGAAGGCTACGGTCAAAGCTGCAATTATGGCGGAGCAGGTCGGATTGACGGTAAAATCTGTAAATTTGCCGTCTGGTAGCGATCCTGCGGACATTCTCAGGTCTCAGGGGCCCAATGCGTTGAAAAAAATTGTTCAAGGGCCTATAAATATCTTTAGTTATTTGTTAGATTTCCTGATTAGTGCCAAATCGGACTTCTCCGGTGAAGCACAAGAGGAGGCCCTTGAAGAGCTGACACCCTATCTGGAAGCGGTTGGTTCCGATGTCAGGCGAGAAGCATATCTCCGGCAATTGGCGGATGCCATAAATGCGGATCCTACTACCGTAATCCGGGAGTTCAGGAACCGCAGTGGAAGAAAACGGTCAACAACGTCAAAGCCGACATTGAAATCGGTAAAAGACGGAAACCCTGAACCAGTTTTCGGACCCGTCGGTGATGAACTCTACTTGATGACGGCAGTAGCCGTAAAAACAGAACATTTCACCACCCTGAGGAATTTGCTCGCCCCTGAAATGCTTCGGGATAGGCGGGCTTTAGCCGTGTATAGGGTAATGGATGATTTAGGAGTCGAAGGTAGAGTACCGAGGACAGATGCAATTGTTTCAATGCTCGATGATGAAGATCTCAGACATTTCATTCTTGAGAAAGCGGCAACCGGGATTTACGACGAAAATGCTGAAGAAACAATCAATGAAAAAATCCGGATACTCAAGACACGGGCATTGTCGGATGAACGGCAAGAACTTGTGAAAGGTTTATCGGAACTGGATAACGAAAATCCGGAAATCAGCAAGGCCCGTATCCAACGGATACAGGATATAGATCAGGAAATATTGAATATCAGGCAAGGTGTAGATGGCAGAAATCAAGTCTAATCCAATGGTGGCTAAGCTCCTGGAACACGCAGCGAAGAGCAAAACCATCAGCTATGACGAGATAAGTGATTGGTTGCCCGAAGAATTGGTTAAATCTGAAGCCATGAATGACATTATCGCGTTACTGGAATCATCCGGAGTTGAAATTACCGAAGATGTCAGGGCAGTACCGGTAGGCGATAATGACGTGTCTGCAGAGGCAGACGATCATGATGAAGACGATGCGGATGAAGAAGCGGAAGTCATACTCGACGAAGATGATGATCTCGAGGCCGATATAGGTGTCGGTTCTGGACTTGTAAAAGGTAATGACGCAGAAGTCGTACCTGCGGCAAGCCCCAGTGTTGTTTCTGACGATGACGATGACGATGACGATGACGACGATGAAGAAGAAGAAGAAAATGAAGACGACGCCGAAGGGATCGATGAGAAAGAGGTAATCCCTGCTCCTCCGCAGCGGAAACTCGTATTCAATGACAAAGACTCGTCTGTTGATGATCCTATACGCCTATATCTCAGAGAAATAGGCAAAGAAAATCTTCTCACTGCGGAACAGGAGGTAACTCTCTCCAAGCAGATGGAAGATGGTGAGAACATCATTAAGAAAGTTCTGAAAACATCGGGAATGATAATTCCGGAATTTCATGATCTCGCACAGAAAGCATCCAGCAAATCTGATCCTCGGGAAATGAATTATTCCAAAAAGGAAATATCTGACTTCCTGGCGGAACGCCGCAGAATAAACCAGTTCTATAAAGAGGCCTTGAGAGGTCTTACTTCACCGCTGAAACAATACATCGATATGAAAATTCGTATCGCTGCAACTGATGGTGATGTAATTACAGATAAAAAGCTGATTGTTAAGAGAAAAGCACTTCTTAAAAATATTTCAGCAGTTGATATCCACCAGGAAGAAATTGTCCGATTCTCAGACCGTTATGCTGCAGCTGTTAAAAAAATCAAACAGTATCAGCAAAAGCAGTACCGAATAGAACGCACTCTTGGCGTCAGGTCCATGAGAGAAATCAGAGCACTTGGGCGAGGCTTGGCAAAAGCCGCTGAGCGGGAAGAAATTGAAGGCAGACTGGGACTCAGTTCTGATGAAATCAAAGAATTCATCAGGCAGGTTCAGGTAACTGAGAAAAAACTTCGGGATATGGAAATTGACTTCGAAGCGTCAGTAGACGATATCCTCGAAATGGCCGATGAAATCATTCATGGCCGGGTAATGATGAAAACGGCAAAGGACCGCCTCATTAAAGCCAACCTCAGACTGGTTGTGAGTATAGCCAAAAAATATACAAACCGTGGGCTCCATTTCTTCGACCTCGTTCAGGAAGGTAATATCGGACTGATAAAGGCCGTAGAGAAGTTCGAATATCGGAAGGGATATAAGTTTTCAACCTACGCAACATGGTGGATCAGACAGGCAATCACAAGATCTATTTCTGATCAGGCAAGAACTATTCGCGTTCCTGTACACATGATCGAACAAATAAACAAAGTTGTGCGGGAATCCAGGCAGCTGATGCAGATGAAAGGCCGAGAGCCCACCGACGAAGAAGTCGCCGAACGACTCGGTTGGACTGTTGCAAGAGTGAAGTCTGTTAAAAACGTTGCAAGGGAACCAATAAGCCTTGAAACACCAATCGGTGAGGAAGAAGACTCACTTCTGGGTGACTTCATTGAGGATAAAGACGTCGAGAATCCTGCAACACAGACGGCGTTCCGCATACTTCAGGAACAGCTTCAGGAAGTACTTGAAACTCTCCCGCCCAGGGAACAGGAAGTCCTGAAAATGCGATTTGGTCTTGAAGATGGGTATTCTCTTACCCTGGAAGAAGTAGGCTTGTATTTTAATGTAACACGAGAGAGAATCCGGCAGATTGAAGCAAAGGCCCTCCGCCGGCTGCGACATCCTAAACGAAGCCGCAGGCTCAAAGACTATTTGGAAAATTAAAAAGGTTTAAGGACACATAGCATGGAAAACACATTCGAAGTTCTGCAGCAGCTGCAGGAGATACTTTCAAAAAAATACGCAATCGAGCGTGACATCCTTGAGATACCTAAGGCTCTTGAAACAAAACAGGAAATTCTCAATAGGCTTAAAAAAACTTATGTAGACAAGAACGAAGAGTTTGAGTCCACTAAAGCGGAGATTCGCCATCTCAATTTTGAAATGACCGAAGCAGAGCGTATTCGGGAAGAATCTGAAAAAAAGATGGATGTAATCACGACTCAGAGAGAGTATGAAGCTCTTGATAAGGAAATCCGTGATGCCTCTGAAAAAGAGCAGAGATTCCGTCGGGAAATCCAGAAAAAAGAACGTGATCTTGAAGAGATGAGTGCCGCTCTCGAACGTGAAGAACAGATGATCAAAATGCAGGAAGATGAGCTGGCCACTGAGAATGACAAGATCAAGGCCGAAACCAGCGATAAAGAATCACTTCTTGCAAGCCTTGCAAAGGAAGAAGGGAAAATAACTCCGGACATGGATGATGACATTCTTTTTAAATTCCAGCGAATCATCCGGAACAAATCCGGTGTGGGTATCGTTCCTGTCAAATCCAATGTATGCAGCGGCTGCCACATGGTGCTCCCCGCTCAATTTGTTAATGATGTCCGCGGTGGTGAAGAAATCCAATTTTGTCCTTACTGCAGTCGAATCCTTTTCTGGGAAGATGGCGGAGAACCCGTTTCCGAGGCCTATGAGTTCGACGACGAGGATGTCGGTGGTCTCGCTGACCTTGCCGGCGATATGGATCTCGACTGAGTTTGCGAGGTTGCATCTGTTCCAGTTGTTCTGATTTCACATGAGAAGAATATCGGAATTCGGGTTCCTGCTGTCATTAACAGCCGGATTCTGTATATATAGTTTCAGGAAAAGTGTAACATAAACCAAATATTGGTTCATGCGAGATTTTTAGGACGGGCCGGGTCGCCGCTGGTTAACTCCAGAGGAAAGTCCGGGCTCCGCAGGGGATGATGCCGGGTAACTCCCGGGCGTGTTTTCGGTTGATATCGGAGATACGACAGCCAGTGCCACAGAAAATATACCGCCGGCAGGCCCTTACGGGGTGTCCTGTTCGGTAAGGGTGAAAAGGTGAGGTAAGAGCTCACCGGGTCCGTTCGGCAACGAGGGCTGCGAGGTAAACCTCATCAGGAGCAAGGTCAAGCAGCGGATGGGTACCCCGCCCGATATCCGCGGGTAGATCGCTTTCGATTCCGTCGGCAACGACGGAACCAGATAGATGGCGGCCGTAAACAGAACTCGGCTTACTGGCTCGTCCTTTTTTTATTTATGGCAAAAACTGGTTTCAAATACAAATCCCGAAAAAGCATACCCAGAATATATATTTATATTCTGGTGTCTCTCCTGCTTATATCAGCAATCATCTATGTCGCGGTCGATCGAAGCACCGGCCTGTTCAGAAAACGAGCGGAAATGTCACGCAATGTCGTATCGATTACAGACCTTTGGGATGATGGTAGATATGCCGAAGTTGTTATCGTTGCCGAGAGTAGGTTGGAAGAGAATCCTTTGGACCGGGATGCCCTGCTTTTTGCGGGATATTCGAGGTTTTTTCTGGCTATTTCACGCCTATCGACAGAAGAACGAAATGCTGATCTGAATGACTCAATAAGACACCTTCGTTTACTCAAAGCAAGAGGCGGCACACCCCATCCTGATCGGGTCGACTATGTACTGGGAAAAGCGTATCTGCTCAAAGGTACGTATTGGGCCGATCAGGCAATTATTTATCTTAAAGCATCCCTGGATGCGGGATATCAATCTGATGACAGTTTCGAGTTTATGGGAAAGGCGTATTCAGCTCTGGGAGATCTTGATAATGCTCTCTATTGGTACGAATTAGCAGCGGAGTCGCATCCCACCGACCGACTTCTCATAACCCTTGGAGAAGAGGCTTTCAAACTGGGTCTTTATAATAAGGCTGCCGAGTATTATCAGAAGTCAATTGATAACACCAGAGACGATAGTCTGAAAAAAAGAGGACTATCACAACTGGGTCAACTCTACTATGATGTTGGCAACTACACGATGGCGAGAGGGGTCCTTGAAAGTCTCGTGAGCATGGAACCTGGTAATCAGGATTATCAGTTTCTTCTCGGTGAAACTTACCATGAGTTGGGTATGGATCGTGAAGCCAGAAAAGCCTGGTTTGCCGTAACAAGAATTAACCCCAGGCATGTCGGAGCCCTTCGTCGTTTATATGATTAACTGGAAATGTTGGAGGCAACATGAGCGGCCGAAAGAGACTCTTCGGTGGCCTGACGGCAGATATTGGTATCGACCTCGGGACCTGTAATACACTTATTTACGTCAGAGGCCGCGGTGTTGTCAGCAGTGAGCCTTCGGTGGTGGCTGTTGAGCGAGGCACAAAAAAAGTTGTGGCTGTCGGACAGGACGCCAAACGAATGCTCTGGAAAACCCCTGGAGATATCATAGCCATCAGACCCCTGCGAGACGGCGTTATTGCCGATCTTGAAACTACTGAAAAGATGATCCGTTATTTTATCGGTAAAGTTCTCAGTCGACGATGGATAATTAAACCCCGAATGGTAATGGGTGTTCCTTCCTGTATTACGGAAGTTGAACGCAGGGCTGTTGAAGAAGCTGCCTATAAAGCCGGAGCGAGGGAAGTCAAAATTATTGAAGAATCTTTAGCCGCAGCAATTGGCGCTAAAATTCCGATTTTCGAACCCGCAGGACATATGGTTGTAGACATTGGCGGCGGTACAACCGAGATTTCAGTTATCTCCCTTGGCGGCATGGTTGTGACCAACGCTATTCGCCTTGGTGGTGATGCATTTGACCTGGCCATCATTAAGCATGTAAGAACCGTGCACAACCTTATTATCGGTGAACATACTTCGGAATCGTTGAAGATGAAAATCGGTAATGCCTCTCCTGAAAAGACTATCGAAAAAATGGAAATTAAAGGTACTGATGCAATCACCGGACTGCCACGACGGCTTGAAATCGATTCGGTTGAAGTCAGGGAAGCTCTTCAGGAACCCATTAATGCAGTTGTAGAGGAAGTAAAGAGAACTTTAGGGCAAACACCACCAGAACTTGCTGCAGACATCGTGGAAAGAGGCATTGTCATGACCGGAGGCGGTTCAATGTTGAAAGGGTTGCCAAAACTCCTTTCAAAAGAAACAGGTGTGCCCGTTATTCTCGCCGAGGATCCACTGCTTTGTGTCGCCATCGGGGCTGGTCAGTATTATGATTTTGCCAAGGGACATAACGACAATCGGGCCTTGTACGACGCTCTGAGCGGTTAGTAAAAGATGCGGGAGCGCAGCGATGGCGGCGTCCGTCCCGAGGCGGTACTGGCCGTCCTATTGATAATATCCGTCATTCTCATGTTTTTTTTTGGGGCGTTTAATCAGCGATCAGGAAGGGAGACCGGAAGTCGTTTTATTTCCGGTATTCAGAGGATGGCCGGAACAGCTACCGAAGGTGTTAAAGATAGTTTCGGTTCGCTGAAGCGTCTTCGTGAAATTCGTAAACAGTATGAATCAGCTCTTGAGAAACTCAACGACTATCAGGGCATCGAACGGGATGTAATCGAACTTCGTCGAGAGAACGATGAACTCAAAAGACAATTGGGTTACTCAGCCGGTTTGGAGTTCGAACATACCGCGGGCAGAATTATTGCCCGGGACCCTTCTAATCTCTTTGCGTCTCTTACCATAGATAAGGGAACCGCCGACGGAATCCGGGTGGGTGTTGTAGTCACGGCCTTTCAGGACGGCATCTTCGGACTCCTGGGAAAAGTGGTTACTGTCGGAAAATATTCCGCTCAGGTTAGACCGATAGTAGATCCCGATAATTTTGTGGCGGCCAGGCTTCAACGGAGCAGATTCGAAGGCCTGGTTGAAGGTCGCGGGAATGAAAATGGTGAATTGATGATGCGCTACATCAGAAAATCTGCCGGAGCCACAACCAGTATAAACGATCTTGTTGTCACCTCGGGAATGCAATCTCTATATCCATCCGGTATTGTAATTGGACGTGTCAATGAAGTGCGCTCACGTGAATATGCAACATCACTGGAACTGATAGTTGAACCGATTATAGATATTTCCAGGGCCGAATATGTATTCATACTGGAGAGCGATTGATGGTTCTGCAAACAGCAATTTTGAGTTCGGTCGGTATATTACTCGGAATACTCCAATCAACACTGCTTGTTAAAATTATTCCGTTGAGTATCGTACCGGATTTAGCTTTGTTAATGCTCATCGCCGCCGCCTGGCGCTACGGTTCAGTTTCTGGAGAGATATCAGGATTTCTCATAGGCCTGGGATTTGATGTCATGAGTCTTGCACCTCTTGGATTCCACGCGTTTCTCTTTACTTCGGTCGGTTATCTGTTCGGACGAATGAAAGATAATGTCGCACCAGGGCCATTCTTCCTTCCGGCAGTCGGTGCTGTCGCCGCAACGCTGATAAAATATGGCGGGGCATTTCTCCTTTCACTGGTATTCGGATTGAATTCCGGAGCTGTACGATTCTTTACCGTAAACGCCATTTGGGAACTCCTTGCAAACATGCTGCTCGCACCTCTGGTGTTTCTTCTCGTGTCTCTGGCAGGCAGATTATTTGAAGGCAGAAGGGGAGGATTCCGTTGAGCGGAGCGGACGATCCGAATAAAAGTGGATTAAGAATCAGATTAGTAGTTATAGGATTTATTCTACTTTCGGCCTTCTTTGGATTTACCTTTCATCTTTTTAACCTGCAGATCATAGAAAACCTCATTTGGGAGGGCAGAGCGAAAGCCGTTTCAAGCCGTTCTGAACCCCTTTTGGCGCAACGAGGTCTTATTTGGGACCGAAATACCGATGAACCTTTGGCAATGAATATTGACTCATTTGCGGTTTATATAATTCCGGCGGATATCCCACCCTCTAACCCTGAAGAACTTGCCGGCAGACTGGCTCCGGTGCTGAATTTGCAGGCAGCAGATATTCTGGGCAAGATCCCGCAGAACTGGGTTGGCTCGTGGAACCCTGTAGAAATCAAGGATGGTGTGTCATTCGAAACTGTAATCTCTCTATCTGAGTCCAGTGAAAAATACCCTGGTGTTGGATGGTCGAGCAAACCCTACCGTTGGTATAACAACGTGGGATCGATTTCACACCTGCTTGGTTATGTCGGAAATATCACCGTAGAAGAATTGCAGATGCTCTACAATCAGGGATACGCCAATACTGCCAGTCTGGGGAAAACAGGGATAGAAAAAGCCTACGATAATATCCTCAGAGGAAATGACGGAAGAGTTTACCGGACTGTGGATGTAAAAGGGCGCAATCTGGGAGATCGAGATGATGTGGTCCCCCCTGAGAACGGCTTGGATATCGTACTGACTATAGATCGCGATATTCAGGAGCTAGCTGAAAAAGCCCTCGGGCCGAGGAAAGGATCTCTTGTAGTCCTGAAACCTTCAACCGGAGAAATCCTCGCCCTTGTATCCTATCCTTCTTTCGACCCTAACAAATTCGCCGATCCGGGGCCGGTTAGTTTCAACAGCCTTACTCTCAATACTGATTTTCCTTTTCTGAACCGTTCTATTCAGTCCGGATATGCCCCTGCTTCGACTTTCAAACTTATTATGACGGCGGCAATTCTCGGAGAAAATGCCGTCGACACAGACATGACCGTCGATTGCCGCGGTGTGATGACCCTGGGAAATCGGGAATTCTGGTGCCATAAAAAAAGCGGTCATGGTCCGGTAAATCTCAAAGAAGCTCTGGAACAATCCTGCAATATCTATTTTGGTACAGTCGGTGTCGAACACCTGGGCATAGACGTTATATCCAAATATGCCAGGGCTTTCGGACTTGGTTCCCCCACCGGTATAGAATTAGACGGAGAAGTTGACGGTATAGTTCCCAGTAAAAGGTGGAAAGAAGAAATCTATCATACGCCATGGACAGGCGGGGATACACTGAATACTTCAATCGGTCAGGGTTTCCTGTCAGTAACACCGCTTCAGATGGCAAACGTTCTGGCAGGGATTGCAAACGAAGGGATAATTTATCGTCCCAGGCTTCTCAAGGAAGTCAGAAACAGCAGCTCCGGAGCTGTTATTGAACAAACAGGACCGGAGGTTCTCAGGACAATAGATCTTCTGGATACTGAAGATTATGACTATCTGCAAGCAGCTATGAGAGGTGTTATTACTGAAGGTACAGGCATCTGGGCAATCTACACGGACTCAGTGGAAGTTGTTGGAAAAACAGGTACCGGCGAAGTCGGCTTTGATGACAGATGGCACGATTGGTTTGTAGCATACGGCCCCTATGAAACAGATGATCCTGACGACCGGGTTGTCGTTGTTGCCATGGCCGAAGCTTCAGAAAATTCTTATGATTGGTGGGCCCCGAAAGCCACGGATATTGTTTTTGAGGGCATTTTTGGAAAACGTACTTATGAAGAGGTTATTGAGGAATGGCGCAGAAGACGGGTCTGGTGGAGCTGGGACAACCTCGAACTCCCGCAACCGGGAATGCCGTATATTCCGCCCGAACCGGAACCTGTTGAGGCGGTAGAATGAGTCAGGAACAACGAACGCCGACTACCTTTCTTCGACTTGATATTGTATTGATTCTCTGTGTTCTTGGATTGATGGCCCTTGGAATCGCCTTTATTTATTCCAGCGGTGTTACCTCCGATGGAGTTCAGGTATCCGATGAGTGGTTCAAACAAATTATCTGGTCAGCCAGTGGACTCGTATTGCTCGTCGTCTTTTCTCTTATTGACTATCGGAGATGGAAACAATGGGCAATCCCGGCGTACCTCGGAGTTCTGCTTCTACTCCTACTGGTTCTGCTGGTGGGCAACTATGTCAAAGGTGCCCGAGCGTGGATCGGTATCAGAGGCATAGGCGTACAGCCCTCAGAATTCGGGAAAATATTTACAATCATAATGCTGGCGTGGTGGTTTGATGAACGGAGTAGGGGACAGGATGAGATAAGAGTCTGGATCGGCGGGATAGTATTGACCATAGTTCCAGTTCTATTGATTTTAATACAACCCGACCTCGGTACAGCCGTAGTTTATCTGCCTATATTGATTGCAGTAGCATTCAGCGCCGGCGTCGGGTGGAAATTGTTACTATTTCCGATTCTCGTAGGAGTTATGTCAGGTATAGGTATCCTGGGCTTCGCATGGAGCGAATTCATTTCCAATACACCTCTTGGTTTTTTTCGATTGTTTATTGAAAACCGCCTGATCAGTATCGTTCTTCCGTCCATTCTTGGTCTGACAACATTGATATTCCTCGGATGGCTGTTATTCAGACGTAAGTTTTACCTTGATCTATTATACGGGTTTGGGATTCTTTCAACTTCATATCTTGCTATAGCAGGAGCTTCAAGGGTTCTTCGAAGTTATCAGATGATGCGCCTGGTTGTGTTCCTGGATCCGCAGATCGACCCGCGAGGTGCCGGTTGGCACATCATTCAGTCGGTTACTGCGATAGGGTCCGGGGGGGCTCTTGGTAAAGGGTTCCTTCAAGGAACACAATCTCATTACAGGTATCTTCCGGAACAGAGTACCGACTTTATTTTCTCCATACTGGCTGAAGAAACCGGATTCATCGGCAGCCTGCTGGTTTTCGGGTTATTCTCATTAATCATTATCCGGGCCCTTTATATTGCATATACCTCACAGGATCGATTCGGGACCTATGTATCTGTCGGAATTGCGGCAATGATCGGTTACCATGTCATTCAAAATATCGGGATGGCGATTGGAGTGATGCCGATAACGGGTATACCCTTGTTTTTTCTTTCATATGGAGGATCCTCGCTATGGACTGCATTAATGTCCGTAGGACTCCTCTTATCCATCCACTATCGCCGATATAGGAATTAGGTAATCAATGCCAGATAAAGTACATGAGCGGTTCATATCATATCGTGACCTGACAAATCTGCTGAATACAGTAGAAAAACCGGGACGTTATGTCGGTGGTGAATTCGGATCCATCACTCATAAACCTGCCGACAGCGATTTCAGAATCTGTATAGTTTTCCCGGATTTGTATGAGATCGGGATGTCAAATCAGGCTGTCCGAATACTCTATAAGCTACTCAACCAAAGAGTGGGGCTCCATGCTGAAAGGGCCTTTTCTCCAGCTCCTGATTTTGCAAAAGGATTGAAAGAAAGGAAACTGAATCTATTTTCCCTGGAGAACGGCATTCCGATATCCGATTTTGACCTTCTGGCTGTCACTATCGGGTATGAACTTTCATTTACAAATTTTCTTTCTTTTCTCGATTCCAGTGCCGTACCCCTCCGACGGAATGTGCGAACCGACAGTCATCCCCTTGTTATAGCCGGAGGCCCGGCCATGACCAATCCCACCCCTTGGGCAGAGTTCCTCGATGCTGTTTTTATCGGGGAAGCGGAGGATCGGACCGCAGATGACATGCTGGAATTGAAATCACTCAAAGACGGCGGTGCAACTCGAGATGAGTTGCTGACCCGGATATCCAGTATGGACGGATTCTGGACCCCGGACAAACCCGAAGCCAGCAGGGTGATATGGAATGGTTTTGGTAGCGATCGAGGAGCTCCGGCTGCATTGCCGATTCCGTCGATGATCCCGATACAGGACCACGGTGTCATCGAAATCATGCGCGGCTGTCCGAATAAATGTCGTTTCTGTCATGCCGGGGTTTTCTATAGACCGTTCAGGCAGAAATCTATGGAACGAATTCTGGAGGAAGCGGACTATCTAGTAAACAAGTGCGGATACAGGGATATAACTCTATCCAGCCTGTCGACCGGGGATTATTCGGGATTGGAACCATTGGTTGAAAAATTGAATCAAACCTACGCCAACCGACGTGTCTCCTTCAGCCTGCCGTCACTTCGAGTTAACTCCATTACCCTGTCTTTGATAGGGAGACTGGGAGCTGTCAGAAAGAGCGGCCTTACCTTTGCTGTTGAAACACCGACAGTTGAAGGGCAGCGAGGTATTAATAAAGAAGTTCCTGCTGATCGAGTAATCCAGATTCTAAAGGAAGCGAAGAGGGAAGGGTGGAAGCTGGCAAAATTCTATTTTATGCTGGGATTACCTGTAGACAATGGGGAAGATGAGGCTGCGTCTATCGTCGATTATCTGATTGATGTTCAGAAAGCCACCGGTATCAATCTCAACGTAAATATCGGAACCTTCATACCGAAGCCCCATACACCCTTTGAAAGGGCAGCCCAGTTGACTGATGAAGATGCCATGGGAAGAATCCGGGCAATACGGGATGGCCTTCGAAGCAATAAACGAATTAAATTCTCCTTCCATTCTCCCTATGTTTCATTCCTTGAGGGGATTCTGACAAGAGGCGACAGAAGATCTGGAGAATTGGCCTACGAAGCATGGAAAAACGGTGCAGGATTTGATGCCTGGGACGACCGGATGGACAAGGACGCATGGAGAGATGCTATTGCGGCCGCTGACTGGGATGTTGAAAAAGAGATTTGCACCGGGCATGATGATAATGAAACCCTCCCGTGGGCCGGTGTCTCTCTGGGTATTACCGGGAAACATCTGACGAAAGAGTCCTCAAGAAGCCAATCAGGAGACCTTACGGTACCCTGTGCATTAATGTGTGTCGATCACTGCGGTGTTTGTGATAAAAAATGCAAGGTTGTGATACCTGATGAAAAAGACAATCCTGAAAAATCCATGATAACAGAAGATGTCGAATCAGAAGTCATCTGGAGAAGGCTGCTTCTTGAATTCAGGAAGTTTGGACCAGCGGTCTATCTTGGGCACCTTGACGTATTAAATGTTTTTGAACGGGCACTGCAGCGAACAGGCTTTGTCATTGATTTCACTGAGGGCTTCAATCCAAAGCCCCGAATCGAGTTCGCCCAGCCGCTCTCTCTCGGTCTTATCTCTGAGGGCGAAATATGTACCGTAAAAATGGGTTTCAACGGCGAGTCGGCGGATAAATTAATACAGCAGATTAATGATGTTATGCCGTCAGGTATTGAAGTAATAAAGGCTTCCTGGATTGGAGATGTTCCACCAGGGCATAAAACAATCAAAGTAATGAGTGCCTTCTGGGGAAGTGAGTGGAAGATTACCAGCAGACCCGGCACAGACATCAAAGCCGAAGACAAGTTAACAGCGGCCCAACTCGCCGAGGCAGTGCTGAAAGAGTGCCGGGAAAGGGGTGTCAGCGAAGATTGCCGGATTGAGACAGCAGATGAGAGTTTGCGGATACATCTGAGGCACGGCGGTACACGACACCACAATATTATGAGGCTCCTCGAATCCGTACTTGGCATGTCGGCACTTAAGACAACCTGGGAAATTACCAGGATAAAATGCTGGGCATCGAATAGGGCAGGTAAACCGGAAAAATATGAAGAAGCATTCCCTGAGAATTACGAATCGACTTCCTTTTTGGCCGAGTCCCAATAATCGTCCATTCGTTCCAGATTCTCAGGAGCCATTATTTCTCCATCTTCATTCATTTTGGTCTCAACATGCCTGAACCTTTTTTCAAACTTGGAGTTTGTACGCCCGAGAGCAAGGGCCGGGTCAATTCCCAAATGTCTTGAATAATTGACAATAGAGAAAATCAGATCGCCTATTTCAGATTCAAGATCTTTCATTGATCCTGAATCTATTGCTTCGTCAATTTCCTCCAGTTCCTCAAGGATCTTTCCCTTTGGACCATTTATATCCGGCCAGTCAAAACCACTATCGGCAGCTTTTTTCTGAATCTTCGAACTTCGCATCAAAGCAGGGAGTTCTTTTGGGACTGACAACATTG
>RCND010001191.1_pt1 | contig 14726 bp, 10 predicted proteins | sample 2041351 | NCBI WGS metagenome assembly RCND01 (sample SAMN09708230, study PRJNA481090) | Marine sediment metagenome, whole genome shotgun sequencing project. | biome: marine sediment; feature: ocean; material: sediment; isolation source: Sewage treatment plant 12B marine sediment (STP12B) ...
CCTGCTGAATTCGTTCCCCTTTAAACTGTTCTTCATTGCCGCTACCGGTCCCTGATTTTCAGCAGTTCCATGGACTTCACTGCAATATATTCGGCACTCAGTTCAAAGTATTTCATCAGCTCCCAGGGCTTGCCGGAAGTCCCAAATCTGTCGTCTATTCCCATCATTTCAAATATTATGTTCTTCCCGGCAAGATCCCGGGAGCTCAGTATGGCCGATGAGACAAGGTTCCCCAGCCCGCCTTTCTGATGCTCTTCCACTGTAAGAATAACAGATGTCTCCCGGGCCGCCCTAACCAGAACATCGGTATCAAGAGGTTTGAGCGTGGAAAGGTTCAGAACCTGGGCTCTGATATTAAACTCCTGCTTGAGTAACCAGAGAGCCCTCATGGCTTCGGCAACGACCGGGCCGGTGGCAACTAGAGAAACATCGCCTTCAAAGGACTGATAATCAGAAGAAAGAACTGTGGAAAAAGCATCTTTAAAATTGCCGGTTTCTTTACCCTCATAGCGTATTACTGTGGCCACCCCCGGCTGGAAGGGCGTTAAATCTGTTGTCACAACCGGGGTAGCTTCCCGGGCAAAACGCAGGTAGCAGGGCCCTTCAATCTCGATGGAAGTTTCGGTCGCTTTCTTAGTTTCGATGGAATCCACGGTAGAAAACATCGTCATGTTCGGCAGGCCGGCGATCTGAAAAATCTCCTCCAGGGCCTGGTGGGTCGCACCGTCCGGACCGACAGAGATACCGGCATGGGCTCCCGCTATCTTCACGTTGAAATTCCCGTAGCAGAGAGTTGTGCGTATCTGATCCAGAGATCTGCCGGCAGCAAAAACACCGTATGTACCGATGAATGGGATCAGGCCGTTTTTTGCCAGACCGGCGGCTACTGATGTTACCGACTGCTCGGCAATACCCATACTGAACCACCGGGATTCTCTCTCCGGATTAGATTTATAAAACTCGTCGATACATATAGAACCTGAGATATCTGATCCAAGGGCGCAGACATTCTCATTCTCAGTATCACGCAGAGCCTCACCAAACCCCTTTCTTGTGGGCTTCATTTCCACTTTCATTAATTCACCGCTGTTCCACCAGTAATCCCTGGAGAAGGAGGGAAGACGATTTCTGATCTCTTCGTCCTTCTGATGCTGAAAATCGTCGGCAATCCCTATCATCTCATCTAATGGAAAACCATCCAGCCCTAGTTCCGTCAACGCGGCATCAAGCTCTTTCCTGTCAGGAGCTTTCCCGTGCCAGGCGGTCTGATTCTCCATGAAGCTGACACTGTTCCCCTTGACGGTTTCAGCAATGATCACGACTGGTTTATCCTTGATCTTTTCGGCCTCTTCATAGGCCTCAATCAATGTCCCGATATCGTGCCCGTCACAGACTATGACATGCCATCCGAAGGCCTCGTATTTGTCCGCCAGAGGATCGATGTTCAATACATCACTTACCGGTCCGTCAATTTGAAGCCGATTCTTGTCTACCAGTCCGATTAGATTGTCCAACTTGTGATGAGAAGCTTCCATAACGGCCTCCCAGATCTGCCCCTCCTGCTGCTCGCCATCTCCCATCAAGCAAAACACCCTATAACCCGAACCGCTGAGTTTACCGCTCAGGGCATCTCCAACAGCGATACTGAGCCCCTGTCCCAGGGATCCACAGGAGGATTCCACTCCCGGAACCTTGTGCATATCCGGATGACCTTGAAAGGGGCTTCCGAATTTTCTCAGAGTGGCAATATCCTTAACAGGAAAATAACCGCAGTACCCGAGAACAGCATACCAGAGTGGCGCTTTGTGTCCGGCGGAAAAGTAGAATCGGTCCCGGTCTTTCCACAGGGGATCCTCCGGTCGGTGTTTCATTACTTTCAGGTAGGCTGTTCCCACCAGTTCAGCAGCGGACAGGGAACCCCCGGAATGTCCCGAACCGGCACAATGGATGGCTGTCAGGAAATATCCCTTGATTTCACTGATTGATATTTTCAGTTCATCGATACCAGGTCTGGATTTTCTAATTTCCTGGTCGTTTTTTCCCATATTCAAACTCCTGCTTCAGTCGATTTATTCAGTTCCGCCAGTATCTTCTCCGGAACTGCCGGGATGGATTTGACCCAGATACCGAGGGCGTCGTGTAACGCATGGGAAACCGACGGGGCTCCCATTGAGAGCGGAAGTTCTCCCATCCCCTTGGCACCGTAGGGGCCTTGTTCATGGGGCTCTTCAATGATGAGACACTTGATTCCGGGTGTCTGACCTATGCGACGGATACCCAGCCGGGCATAGCTGTCTGTAACAATCCTTCCCTCATGCTGCACGAATTGTTCTGAGAGTGCATAACCCAGACCCATGACAACACCGCCCTCCATCTGCCCTTCCACGGAGGCACGGTTAATTATCCGACCGACGTCGGATGCGATAATGACATCAAGAACGTTGACTTTGCCGGTTTTCCGGCTGACTTCAAGAACCGTCGCCTGGGCTGCGTAGCAGTATGCGGCATGCAACCGGCCGTCTTCCGGAGTTTCATACCCCTTCTCCGGTTCGATCAAGGCAAAACTGGTACGGGGCCCAGAGTAATCAGCCTCGGCTTCCACACTTATCTGTTTCTCCTCGAGGGCATCGATAAATTCAGAAATGGCGGCAATCACTACGCCACTTGATCTCACAATGAAACTCTGATCCTGGAGTCCGATATCATCTTTATCAACATCGTAGATTTCCGCGATTAGAGAGTACATTCTTTCCTTAAGTTTTACCGACAGCTTCAATACCGCATTCCCGGATATGAAGGTCTGACGGGATGCGGTAGTCATACCGGCCAGGGGATCCCTCACTGTATCTGCAGAGTGGACAGTGATAAGGTTGAACGGCCATCCGAGACTGTCCGAGAATATCTGGGCCATGGCCGAATCGGAGCCCTGCCCCATATCAACACTACCCAGGTGAAGGGCAATATTGCCGTCGGGAAGGAGTTTCGCAGAGGCGCCCGCCGAATCATCCATCCCGATTCCGAGGCCGACATTCTTATAGGATGCGGCAATTCCGATTCCGATTTCCCAGCCTTCCCTCGGCTCTGGTTTTCTGTACAGGGACAGTTCCTTCTGAACAGCTTTCAGACAGCTTTTAATACCGACACCACTCAGGGGCCGGTCCCCGGTAATAGTTGGTTTTCCCGGTTCGAGAACATTCTTCAGCCGGAACTCAATGGGATCCAGATTGAGAGAATCGGCCATCATATTCATCATCATCTCGGATCCGAAAGAGACAGTAGGATTACCGAATCCTCTCATTGCGCAGGCTGGTGCATGATTAAGATAGACGGCTCTGGCCTTCACAACGGCGGCTGGAATTGTGTACGGACCTGCGGCAAAACTGACACTTCTCAGGATGACAGCCTCCTCCACCGAGGCATAAGCACCGCCTTTCGCCGCAATATCAATCTCGACCGCGGTAATTCTGCCGCCGGAATCCGCACCCAGGCGGTATTTCAGCTCGGTGGCATTCCGCTTCCCGCTGACTGAGATGGACTCTTCGCGAGTGAAGGTGTATTTTACCGGTCTACCGGTGATGACGGCGCCCAGGGATGCGATAATCTGAACCGAAATATCTTCCTTACCGCCAAATCCTCCACCCATGGGCATTCCTGAAATTCGAATTTTATCCGGCGGGAAACCGATAACCGGGGCAATCTCATGAGCATCCATTGGAGGCCCCTGACTGGCAACGGAAACGGTCAGTACACCGTCATTATTAAGCCGGGCAATACAGGACTCCGGCTCCAGATAACCGTGCTCCACGTACTGAGTGTGAAACTCATCCTCGATTATGAGTTCGGCCCTATTGAATCCAGCTTCCAGGTCTCCCCGGCCGGACTCCATCCGGGCAATGATATTATCTTCGCCATGAAGAATCGCCGCACCATCGGCGATAGCCTGGGATATTTCTGTGATAGGAGGGAGCTCCCTGTAATCTACACGGATTTTTTCCAGAGCCGCATCTGCCTCTCCTTCACTTGTTGCATACACGGCGGCGACGGCATCACCGATATACAGAACCCGCCGGTCGTTCAGAACAGGCTGATCCTTCTTTATGGGTCCGAAACTATTCTCTCCAGGAATATCCCCAGCCAGAAGAATTCTCACAACTCCGCTGCTCTTCGAAGCTTCATCTGTATCAATTTTCAGGATCTTGGCATGGGGATGGGGGCTTCGAAGAACCTTTGCATAGAGCATGTCTTCAAGGTACATATCATCCGCGAAGAGCGTTTCACCGGAAGCTTTCTTAATACTGTCGATCCTGATTACAGATTCACCCACCGATACAAGCCTGTCAGGCAGTATGGTTTTCCTGTCAACTCGGAGGGTATTGTTTCGCATCAGTTGCCCGGCAGATTTTACAGCATCAATAATTTTAACATAGCCGGTACAGCGGCAGATATTCCTAGTCAGCGCCTTTCTGATTTCCTTCTCATCCGGATTGGTGTTCTGGTCCAGAAGGGCTTTGGAAGACATGATGAAACCGGGAGTACAGAAACCGCATTGAACGGCGCCTTCCTTTGCGAATGAGTAGATAAGGGGATGAACACTCTCCTCATCTGAGAGTGACTCCAATGTACTGACATGTGCACCGTCAAGATCCTTTAGTAACTTGCGGCAGGCGAGAACAGCCCTTCCGTTCAGGATAACAGTACAAGCGCCGCAATGCCCTTCATTGCAGCCGTTTTTTGCCGCGGTAAGATGAAGGACATCTCTCAGATACGATAAAAGTGTCTGATCCTCATCATGAAACTCATAAGCATATTCATTTTCATTTACTGTTAGTTGAATCTCCAATTCCCACCCCGGTGTTCCATTATCCGCATATTCTGTGAATCAGATCCGTATAAACTTCCGTGCATACGGAAAGATCTGAAATGCTCAGCTTTTCATTATCGGTATGACATAGAGAGGAATCCCCCGGGCCGTATTGTATGGTCTCTATCCCCAAGTCATTTACAAGAAAATCCATCTCCTGATATCCATCAGTAAAGAAAACAAGTGGTTCCTGATTCACAACTTTCACATGAGACAGTTTCATGTAATCGACTATCCGAGAGCCGCGGTCCGTGAGTGCAGGAAGCAGTCCCCTCTCCTTGATGGGATCCCAGTTCCAGTCGGGTCTGGCAATTTCTGCACTGACTCTGACTGAATCAGTTTTGTAGGTATTAATGATTTTACCCACCTGTTCCCGTACCTGTTCCTGGGTTTCGCCCGGAACCAGACGGCGGTCGAACCATAGACTGCATCGATCTGCGACAATATTGTAGGCATCTCCACCCTCAATCCTCCCGAGATTCCAGGAAGCCTGAACTTTTCCTATACCCTCTATTTCACATTCAGGCAGCTCTTGGTTAAGGATATCCCGGGCAATGTCCATGGCGATATGTACCGCATTGATTCCCAGCCAAGGGCGGCAGCCGTGAGCGGCCTTACCTTTAACCTGAATCTTAATCGGTGCGGTACCCTTGCAGCCTATGCCGAGTTTCAAGCCTGTCGGCTCGGTGACTACCGCATAATCGGCCGTTATACCCATATCTTTCAGGGACATACTGCCTCGATGTTCTGACTCCTCATCAATTACTCCGACAAATCCCACCGGTTTCCTTAGGCTTTTATCCGAATCAAGCACTGTCTCAAATGCCGAAATGACGGCAGCAATTCCACCCTTCTGATCAACTGAGCCCCTGCCGTGTATGTGTCTCCCGATTTCATCAGGGGTGAAAGGGTTATTCATATGATAGGCAGCTACAGTATCCAGATGGCCGTGGAACAGCAGCCCGGGGGTTGCCGAGGCATCCCCGCCGATAAAAGCGGTAACATTAAACCGTCCAGGTGTGGCCTCAAAAAGGGACGTCCTGCATCCAAGGGATTTAAATCGCCTTTCCAGATACAGAGCCAGTTCTTTTTCATTTCCCGTGACACTCTGTATGGAAATCAGCTTCTTTACTTCTTCCACCGCTTTCAAGTTCTTCTCCGATCCCAGATTTCACCGTTAACTATAAAATCCGGTTTCTTCCCGTTCAGTACATCCAGTACTCCCTGAACGACTCCCATACCCATCTTTCTTTTCCCGTCAAAGGTAAAACTGCTCAGGTGGGGGGTGGCTATCACATTGTCGAAGGTAAAAAGCCTGTTGTCTTTCTCCGGCGGCTCCTGAGCGTAGACATCAAGTCCGGCACCAGCAATTTCCTTAGTCTCAATCGCATCAATTAGTGCATTCTCATCCACAACTCCGCCTCGCGCGGTATTGATTAGAAAGGCTGTCTTTTTCATAATCCTGAACTCATCCGCTCCAATCAGACCGGCATTTTTTTCCGTGAAGGGAATGTGCAGTGAAACTACATCCGATATCTCCAGCAGCTCATCCAGTGTTTCGATTTTTTCATACTTCCTGAAAGAAACATTCTTCTCATTCAAATAAGGGTCGAAGACAACAACCCTCATCCCCAGGCCGAGAGATGCTATTTCCCCCACCCGCTGACCTATCCTGCCAAAACCCACAAGCCCCAGAGTTTTCCCCTGAGCTTCGATTCCGGTTACCTTTGTCCGTATACCGAAATCGCCCTCTTCTTTCAAAGCTTTTTGCACGGAATTGATGCTTTTTGTGCACATCAGCATCAGTGCGATTACATGCTCGGCAACGGATTCTGTAGGGCCGTCAGGAGTATACACAAGTGGAATATTGTGTTTGCTTGTTTCTTCTAAATCAACACTGTCGTAGCCGACACCAGGCCTGCCGATAACCTTCAGATTTCCAGATAATGAGATTTCAGACTTTCCCATTTTCAGAGCTGCAGAGCAAATTGCCCCGTCAACGGTTTTCAGCGCGTTGTTGATAGCTTCCTTGTCATCGTTGAATATTTCTATAACTTCCACATGATCTGAGAGTAATTCCAGAGCATCCGGGTGCAGCGGCCGGTCAATAAGTACTTTTTTCATAAACGCTCCTTTTTATAGTGATCTTCGAGATATACCTTGCGAGTGTGCTTGAGCAGGTCAATCATGGCGTTCCTGGCACCAAGGGCATTCTTGCTTTGTATTGCGGTAAGTACATCCTTATGCAGCCGGACGCCATTTTCAGTATGGGCAATTTCACCAATGAATTTTTCATACAGATTTCGAATGGCATATGAGAATTTTTCCAGAATCGGATTATCAACACTCTGGGCAAGAGCGATGTGAAAATCCATATCACTTCTGGCCGACAGTTCAGGATCCAAATTAAAGCTCGCGGCCATAACATCCAGATGTTTTTCCATTCTGCTTATATCTGATGCACCGGCTTTCTTTGCAGCCAGAACGGCGAGCCCGGTATCCAGCACTTCCCTCACCTCCATCAGGTCCTGCGTACTTGTATCCTTATATATTGAATGTGAGATGCTTTTCAGAAGGGGCTGAGAGGAGTTCTCTGTTATAAATGTTCCCTGACCTCTTTTAACCTCGATAAATCCCATGGCCTGAAGTATCTGCAGGGCCTCCCGTACGGAGGAAACCCCCACATTCAGCATTTTTGCCAATTCTCTCTGTGCAGGTAACTGCTGTCCCCAGGCAAGCAACCCGGATGAAATCTGTTCAAGGATTTTCTCAACAACCGCGTCTGCAACTGTTAGAGTTTCTACACCGTCAATCATTTACACCTCTTGAATTATCGGAAAAACTAATTGCGTTTTCAGGACATACACCAGAACACAATCCGCAGCCTATACAATTGTTTTTATCAATTAGATGGTAATCAGGTTCTTTCGAGATTGCATCGCTGTAGCAGACTTTCATGCAAGCACCACAGTTGCTGCATTTATCCTCACTGATAAGGGCCTTGAAAGAATCGGAGACTGTCCTGGTTTCATTGTATCTGCGGGTTAAACCCCTGATGGAACTGATATCATCAATCTTTCTTTCCAGCAGATATGACTCCAAACCATCTCGCACTTTGCGGAACTGTGCCATTCCCTGAATCATCGGGGATGTCACCATTCCGACACCGGTGGCCCCTGCCATTATCATCTGCAGCGCCGATTCGGAATTTGTAACACCTCCCACACCGACTACAGGGACATCGACGAAACTGGAGATGTCATAAATATATTTCAGAGTCACCGGAAGGATGTACTTTCCTGAGAGATAGCCGCTCCCGTCAACGCTGCCCAGTAGGGGCGCACCGGTGTTTACATCAATGGACAGTACCGGGCCGATGGAATCCATAGCCGCTATGGCGTCAACCCCGGCATTCACCAGTCCTTCCAGATTCTCTTCAAGGTTTTTCAGAAAGGGCGGCAGTTTCACCATGATCGGAACTTTCAATCGGGGCTTTGCCAGACGAACGGTTTCAATCAGCTGCTGAGCATCATAATCCACAAAAGAAATAACTCGGGCGCCGGCTTTTACCAGCCTTTCGGCCATCAGAACAGCAGTCTCCGGATTTACGTAATTTTTGGCAATACTGACAACAAGCGGAGATTCTATCACCCTACGTTTTAGAATATCCTCCCACTTATCGATCCCGATACAGGACCAGTCGGCATTGAACAAACTGCCCTTGAAAATATTCATGAATGGCACTGGAGATTTCTGCTCCTCCAGTCTGATCCCCTTGGTAAAAATCAGGCCCACCTCTGATTTCGAGGCGATTCTCAAGAGCTCTTCTGTACCGGACTGAGGACCCTCGGTGAGCATCAGAGGGTTTTTCAGTGTATACCCGAGAAAATCTACTTCAAGCATTCTTTTTCCTCTATATCAAGTGCATTTTCCGGGCATGTTTTCACGCAGGCGCCGCACTGAATGCATATCAGGGCAAATTTCTTCTCTGGGGAAAGAAAGATCTTTTCACATACCTGTGCGCATTTACCACAGCCGTCACAGAGGCTTCGATTTACTCTCAACTGACATTTCTCTATCGAGATTGCCCCGGTGGGACATGCGTTTATACAGATATGATTTTCACATTGATCACAGAACAATTGATTTAATGTCAGAACATCACTTCTGTATATATGGATTCTGCTTTTGGCGCGGTTGAGAACTCCCTCAGTTGTTATGGAACATGTGGATTCACAGATTCTACATCCTGTGCAGAGTTCGGTATCAAGAGTAAGGAACTTAGTCATGTAACCATTCCTCCAGGCCTAGTCTTTTAATCAGTTCATCCCCGGGAATCCCATTTTCATCCCAGCCCCTCAGGGCATAGTATTTATCCAGCATGTAATCCTGATTATCCCGGCTCATCAGGTTCCCTTTAAGCGGACCGTCCCCAATTCCTTCAACTGCGAATTTTTCAGGCAGATAGTCGTCTTTCCTGGAGATACCTTCCCTGCAGCTGAAGAGTCTTGAAAGTGTCCAGCAGCGCTCACCGGCAGCTATCATGTCTGGAAGTGTCCAGTTCTCGGCAGTAGAAACATTGAGCATCTCAGCGAGGATTTCATCCAGAAGGCCTATTCCATAAACAAACTGGCAGACTATCAGGCTTTCCTCCGCCGCCTTTTCATCCTGCTGATTCTTAACGAACTCAACCAGGCCGTCGATGTCGTCTTCGGCCCATGTTCCACCGAACTCCCTTCCCGCCGGCCATGAGCGAAGATGACAGGCTCCCCTGTCAGCGGTCATATAGGCCAGCGAGGTTCCGAAGCTTGCCCTGGGATCATATGCCGGAAATCCAAGACCCTTAATCTGCGGCATACTGTCCATAACATGAAAGTGCTCACCAGCTTTTACCGGACCCTCGGCCAGCAGGTCTCCCACACCGGTTCTGAAAGCTATTTTCTTTAATAGGTCTTTGACTATATCGGTTTTTTTTCCGTTTTTTTCCTCGAATAACTCCGTATCGAGCAGAGCACCAAGCATGGAACCTGTGGTGATAGTATCCATTCCGTACTGATTACAGAGCAGATTGAACTGAGCTATTTCGTCCGGATCCATGATGCCGAGGTTCGGACCGAAAAGACCTACCGTTTCATACTCCGGCCCTTCCATCTGAACTCCGTGCCGGCTGTAGCCTTTGGAACAGGCCACCGGACATTCCCCGCAGGAGAGGGTTTTACCTATGCTTTTTTCATATGCAATTTCATTAATCGATTCAACTGACGGTACAACCCCTTGTGTAAAGTTGTTCGCTGGAAGAAAGCCGATCTGATTGACGATTCCCACCGAGCGTACCGTTCCATATTTTCTCTGACCTTCCACCCAGGGGTTGTTGAAAATAACAGTTTTTGCTTTTTCAGAACTTTTCTTCAGGGCATTCAGGTCTGATACCGGAATATCACATGATCCCCTGACAGCTATAGCCTTAATTTTCTTTGATCCAAGAACAGCTCCGCTGCCCCCTCTTGCGGCATTTCTTGAGAAATCGTTGGACAATGAGGCGAATTTTACAAGATTCTCACCGGCTGGGCCGATGGAAAGAACCCTGAGATCCGGAGCTTCAATAAGTTCCCTTACAAGTTTCTCCGTCTCGTAAACCTGCTTTCCCCAGATTAGAGAAGCATCAATAAAGCTCACCTCGTCATTATCGATAAAAAGCAGAACCGGTTTTGCTGAGCTTTTCTCAAGAATCAGAAGATCGAACCCTGCAGCTTTAAGTTCCTGGGCAAAATGTCCCCCGGAATTACAATCCAGGTAAATTCCGGTCAGAGGAGATTTGGTGACTATTTCAAATCGGGATGAAGCAGGCGCAATGGTTCCATTCAAAGGGCCGGTAGCAACAATGAATTTATTCTCCGGACCCAGTGGGTCTATTCCCGGTGGAACTTCCTTGACAAAATAGGCGGTGGCAAGCCCTTTCCCGCCGAGGAACATCTGCTCATAAAGCTCCGGTATCGGTTCAACAATGCTGGTTTGTGCCTGTAAATCAATCCTCAGCAGTTTGTGAAATCTAGCCATTCAAATTTCTCCATGATGCGCCAATTTCGGGCCATGGCGCATTCAGCAGTTCGGCTGTGTCAGCCCCGCCTTTTTTGATCAGATCTGCTTGAGCTTCGGCGGCTCTGCTGACAACAGTATTTTCATCCATGGAGAGAACAACTCTGTCTTCCATGAGGATTCTGCCGTCCACTATCGTCGTTGTCACATCACTTCCCCTGGCACTGTAAAGAATTTTTGGAACGGCTCTGCCGCCGGGCAGCAAATTGGAACTGTTGTTGTCAATCAATATAAGGTCGGCCTGTTTGCCAATTTCTATCGACCCACAGACTTTCTCGAGGCCGAGTACTGCTGCACCATCAATCGTCAGCATTTGAAGGGCTTTCTCAGCAGTCAGGGCTTCGGCATCCATTCTATTTACCTTCTGCAGCATCGCAGCCGTTTTCCCGATTTCCAGCATATCGTATGTATAGCTCGCAGCACCGTCGGTACCCAAACCTACGGTTATACCGGATTTAATCATCCGGGTAATTGGAGCTATCCCATATCCAAGGTGCATATTTGCAACTGGATTATGGGCGATTTTAGTTCCGGTATCAGCGGCCAGCCGGATCTCATCTTCTGAAAGCCAGACACCATGGATGGCAATGGATTTCTCACCTGTAAAACCCAGAGAGTGAGCATATTCAAGATCACGCAGCTTGTATTTTTCCAGCGACCGGGAAACTATCTCTACCCAACCGGCAATATGTGTCACCAATGAGATATCAAGCTCTCGCCCTAATTTGATGATATTCCTGAATAGATCAGTGCTGACATCTTCGGTGGATCCAGGGCCGAGACCGGTAGTCGTTCGGTTCCGTCCATGCCTGTTTTTTACATACTTTTCGGCGATACGGAGTAATTCTTTGTCCTCTTTCAGCACATCCCGGGCACTATCAGTGCTTTTTCTACCGGCAAAGCTTTCATTCAGAAAACCGAAGACCATATGACTCCGCAGACCGCAGCTCTCAAAAGCATCAGTCACGGATTCTATATTTTCAAAATCCGTATGCAGATACCAGTGATCGGAAAATGCCGTAGTCCCGCTCTTAATCATTTCCAGGGCCGCAAGCTCAGCGCTAATTCCAGCATTGTCGGGCGTCATATTTGAAATAATGGGGATCAGATATCGGAGATTCCACGGGTTGAAATGCATGTCATAACCGATGCCTTCAATAAGTGACTGATACACATGCGTGTGGCAATTAATGAAACCCGGCAGTACATACTTTCCCCTGCCATTCAGTATTTTCCCTGCCTGACTGTTCAGGTTTCGCCCGATTGCCTGAATGCGACCATCCTTAATTCCAATATCGCAGCTGTCAATAATTTCATTAGACGGATTCATTGTTATCAGAGTGCAGTCGGAAATTAATATATCAAACATTTAGTACCTAACCTTTATAATAGGGCTTGCCGTTTGCAGCGGGACTTAAAGCCGTTTTCCCGAAGAGACCCACAAGCGCCACCAGTGTCAGCACATAAGGAAATGAAAGCATAATTTCCGGAGGTATCGGAACACCGGCTGATTGTGCAGACGCCTGAAAGGCATCGGCGAATCCGAACAGCAGACAGGCAAGCAGTGCACCTTTTGGCATCCATCGTCCGAAAATCATAGCTGCCAGGCCAATAAACCCCCGTCCCGCCGTCATGGCTGAGGAGAACTGGGACTGATATGCGATAGAGAGAAAGGCTCCGCCAAGACCGGCAAGTAAACCACTGATAGTAACGGCGATATACCTCATCTTATAGACGTTGATTCCCAAGGTATCTGCAGCCAGGGGGTGTTCTCCCACAGCACGGATTCGCAAACCCAACCGGGTTTTAAACAACAGAAAAGAAATAATAGGTACAAGTAGAAGTGCAATATAGACGACGGGATTCTGATGCCCGATGATATCACCAATTACAGGAATTGAAGAAATCAAAGGAAGATCGATATCGGCAATAACCGGAACAGTCGGAGAAATACCAAAGTGATTTTCCCATATTACAGGGATCAGAATATTGGGAAGCCCAACTCCCATGATATTAATTGCTGTTGCGCTGATAATCTGATTCGCTTTAAGGGTTACACTCATAAATGCATGTATCAGCCCCATCAACCCGCCGGTAATAACTCCAATGAGAAGTCCAGTCCATGCTCCGAAAAACCAGGAACCGACAACTGCAGAAAATGCGCCCATCAACATCATTCCTTCCAGCCCGATATTGATGACCCCGGAACGTTCCGACATGCACCCACCCAGGGATGCCAGTATCACTGGTGTCGCAATCCTTATTGTTGATGCAAATACAGTTATGCTGAAAAGTTTAATCAACAAATCCATCTGTATTCCTCTTTATCCGATTTTTTAACATGATTCCGATGGGGATACTCATACCCATAAAGAAAACGATAATTGCGGTAATGACCGAAACCATATCCTTATTGACCCCATACATAGCCTGCATGAAAACAGAACCGCTTCTCAGGATGCCGAACAGGAATGCCGATGCAATAATTCCGAGAGGATTCACCATCCCCAGTAATGCCACTGCAATTGCGTCAAACCCGTATCCCGGGGAGAATGCTGCAAAGAGCCTGTAATGAACTCCAAGGATTTCGACCGCCCCGGCCATTCCGCCAAGTGCCCCGCTGATTACCATAGTTAGAACAATATGTTTTTTGATACTTATCCCTGATGCTTCCGCTGCAAAGGGATTCTTCCCTACGGCACGAATTTTGTAGCCAAGTCTCATCCGGAACAGCAGCAGCCATACCAGTAACGCTACACCGATAGCTAGAAAAATACCCCAATGCAGTCTTGTCCTTTCCATGATTCTGACAATCTTTGCACTGTTGCTGATGAAAGGAGATGCCGGCATATTATCAAGTTTGTCTTTCATGGGGCCCTGCATTGAAACAAGATACGCCGCTATCTTGAACGCTATATGATTGAGCATGATGACACTGATAACTTCATGCACGCCGAATCTGGCTTTCAGATAACCGGGAATAAACCCCCAGAGTCCTCCGGCGACAATTCCAGCGGAAATACATATGAACACATGAATGACAGGGTTGATTTCAGGAATTATGAAACCGAAAAATGCTGCAGCAATCCCCCCCATTGTAATTTGCCCCTCAAGGCCGATATTGAACAACCCGCATCTGTATGCGACGGCAAAACCAAGTCCTCCCAGCAGCAGGGGCGTTGTAGAAAGCATAGTTTCTCCAATACAGCGTCTGCTTCCAAAAGCGCCCTTGAAAAGAGCTGCGAAAACCAGGAATGGCTTGTAACCTGTCGCCAGCAGAATGAAATAGACAACAAAGAATGCGAAGAAAACTGCGAGTATGGCCTTAATGAAAGCAAAAACAGAATCATTATCGATGAAAGCACTGTATAAAAAGTTTTTTTTCATTTAGTTGTGCCGCCTGCCATCATCAACCCGATCTCCGTTTCTGTTACTTCTCCGGATTTATATTCAGCAACAATTTCACCTTCGTAAATCACAAGTATACGGTCACTGAGATTCATAATTTCACTGAGCTCAAGTGAAACGAGCAATACCGCTTTATGCTCTTTCTTTGCATCCATTATCCTCTCATGTACAAATTCTATAGCGCCGACATCCAAACCCCTGGTAGGCTGCGAAGCGATCAATATTTTAGGGTTGCGTTGAAATTCTCTCGCGAGAACAGCCTTCTGTTGATTACCGCCGGATAAAGTGGCGGCATTTACACCGACACCGGAAGTTTTGATATTGAAATGTTGTATCAGACCCTCCGCCCAGCTGCGTACTT
>RCND010001192.1_pt1 | contig 14717 bp, 11 predicted proteins | sample 2041351 | NCBI WGS metagenome assembly RCND01 (sample SAMN09708230, study PRJNA481090) | Marine sediment metagenome, whole genome shotgun sequencing project. | biome: marine sediment; feature: ocean; material: sediment; isolation source: Sewage treatment plant 12B marine sediment (STP12B) ...
GGAAGGTCTGCCATACCATCCCCTAATATTACCACATATTTCATAGGCACCTAACTTTCTAATCGTATCATGTTGTCAATGGTCGTCCCTTTTTCAGCCAGTGCCTTTATGTACCCTTGAAGGCTACCTTCAGTCATTGCTTCTGTCACAAATCCGCTAGCACCTTCAACACCTTCAACCCACTGCACATGGCCAAAAATCTTCTCAATGTTAAAACGCACTAGATCAGAATCATCCTCACTGTATCTAATAAATGCTTTTACAGGAATATCTTCTGTGGCCATAAGTTGTTTTTGTTTAGAACTCCATTTAGTAATGATGTTTTTACCCTTGTGTTTAACCGCATCGATGACATCCGCCACAACAGCACTGGCAGTAGGTAATTTCCCTGCACCAGGTCCGTAGAACATGATTTCACCAATCACATTACCTTTAACGAATATCGCATTAAAAACATCCTCAACATGGGCCAAAGGGTGTCGTTTATCAAGGAACATGGGTGACACCATTGCAAAGACTTGATCATCCACTTTTTTGCATCGACCAATAAGCTTTAATTCCTTTTTCAAAAGTTTCGCAAACTTGAAATCTTCTTGAGTAATCTTTGTGATACCTTCAGTATGAATGTCTTCATAATCTACATGTCTGCCAAAAGCCAAAGATGACAATATGGCTATTTTACGACATGCATCATGACCTCCCACATCTGCTTCAGGATTTTTTTCTGCATAACCAAGATCCTGTGCTTCTTTAAGAACCACATCAAAATCAAGGCCTTCTTCCTTCATTTTAGTTAAAATGAAGTTCGTTGTACCATTTAAGATACCAGCAATTTCCATGATCTCATCTGCGGTTAATGATTTGTTCAGTGGTCGGATAATTGGTATCCCACCACCAACACTTGCCTCAAATAGGAAGTTAGCGCTATGATCTTTAGCAATCTTAAGTAATTCAGGTCCATGTTTAGCGACCAACTCTTTGTTTGAAGTGGCAACACTTTTACCACCCCGCAACGCGCGTTTAACAAACGTATAGGCCGGTTCAATACCACCCATAACTTCGACAACCACTTCTACTTCATCATCATTTAAGATAACTTCGTAGTCTTTAACAAGAATATCTTCAACTGGTGATCCAGGAAAATCCCTTAAATCTAAGACATACTTAATCTCTATTTCCGTCTCTGCTTTATGAGTAATACTTTCTTTATTTGTCGTCAGTACTTCAACAACGCCAGACCCTACGGTCCCATACCCTAAAACTGCTATTTTCGCCATCTGTTTACTCCCTCGCTAGTATTTTAACTTGGTGCACACCGTCTGTATCCATCAAGTCGCTAATCATCTCCTGAACATCCCCTGTTGTTGGCAGTACTTCAATTGAAAAAGTAATGTCTGCAACCCCATTAATTGGAATGGTCTGATGTATCGTCAGTATGTTTGCCTTATATTCTGCTATACGGTTTAGGATTGACGAGAGCAGCCCTGGTTCATCGTCAATTTTCAAGCCAATTGTTATGGCACGCCCTCTGGAATTCTCATAAAATGGGAATATGGCATCTTTGTACTTATAAAAGGAGCTTCTGCTCATATCCAGCTTATCCACAGCCTCTTGCACAGTCATTGCTCTCTCTTTCTCAAGAAGTGCTTTGGCCTGAACGACCTTAAGGAACACTTCTGGTAGAGCTTTCCTTTTAATGATGTAGTAATTTGCTTGATCTGGCATGAGTCGCCTCCTAAGTGTGTATTTGCTAGAAAAACATTTGTATTTCTTAGAGAGAATAATAACACAGTTATTAAAAAAGAGCAACCTCAAATGAGGTTACTCCAGAGTGTTCTTACAATAAATATTTAGACAAGTTCAATCGCCTGTCCCAAAGATAGTTTTTCTTCATCTGTTACAAACAACTCAATATCAATTAATGTGATTATTCTGTCTTCTATTTTAGCAATTGACTTAATATATTTACGGTCAAATCCTTTAACAATCGGTGGTGCCGTTTCAATATCACCCTCATCAATCTGCATGATCTCCTCTACAGCATCAACAATAAAACCAACTTTTATGTTATTGGTGTATGCAACGATAATCTTCGTCTCATCGTCTGTCGCTTTATCTACTAGATCAAATTTCTTTCTCAAACTAAAGATTGGCAGTACCTCACCACGCAGATTTATCATACCCACAATATAATTAGGAGAGTTCGGGATATTCACTACCTCTTGATATTTCTCAATGCCGTTAACCTTCATGATATCCAGACCATATTCTTCTTTGTCCAGTTTGAAAACGACTTGCTGAAGTGTTGCCATGGTCTTCCTCCTTATTGCTTCTGATCAACTGTCAGCCACTTAAGATATGCATTGATGAAATCATTAATCCCACCATCCATCACTGCGTTTACATTTCCAGTCTCATAGTTGTTACGATGGTCTTTAACCATATTGTACGGATGCATAACGTAAGAGCGAATCTGACTGCCCCAGCCAATCTCTTTTTGGTCACCACGGATGTCATCCATAGCAGACCGTTGCTCTATTCGTGCCTTCTCAAGAAGCTTAATTTTAAGCATCTTTAAAGCTTTATCTTTGTTTTTATGTTGTGACCGTTCATTCTGACACTGAACCACAATACCTGATGGTAGGTGAGTAATACGAATAGCTGAATCGGTCTTGTTGATGTGCTGACCACCGGAACCACTTGCCCGGTATGTATCAATCCGCATCTCTTCATCTTTGATCTCAATGTCGATATCTTCCTCTATGTCAGGAATAACATCACAGGAGGCAAACGTTGTATGGCGTCTACCCGAACTGTCAAAAGGTGAAATACGCACCAGACGGTGCACCCCTTTTTCTGACTTGGTATAGCCATAAGCATTCTTACCAGACACTTCAAACGTCACAGATCGAATCCCTGTTTCTTCTCCTGCCAGGTAATCAATCACTTCCACCTTATAATCGTTTTTATCTGCCCATCGAGTATACATGCGATGTAACATGGCAACCCAATCACAAGATTCAGTACCCCCAGCACCTGCATGAAGAGAAATAATCGCATTGCTGTCATCATATTCTCCTGTTAGTAATGTACTTGTAACCATCTGATCATAACGTTCGAAAAAAGACGGTACTATCTCTTCAAGTTCAAAGAGAATGTCTTCATCTTCTTCCTGTATGCCCATCTCTATAAGTATGTCAATTTCTTCATATTCTTGAAATAATGTGTTATAGCCTTCAACCTTATCCTTAAGAACTTTAATCTCTTTCAGTATCTTCTGTGATACAGAAGGGTCATCCCAAAAATCTGGTGCTGTGGCCTTAGCCTCTAATTCATCAATCTTTTGAAGGGCTCTAGCCACGTCAAAGAGACACCTTGAGCTCTTCGATTTTCGCCTCGTAGCCTTTCAACTCATGTTTCATCTGTTCCAATTGGATCAAATTACTTCACTTCCTTTCATTTTAAGCGGTAAGCGTTAGGCGTTAAGCGTTAGAAATACATATTCTCTAACCTTTATGAGATATTAATTTATCCAATTCTTTTCTAACGCTTAACGCCTATCGCTTAACCACTTACCTATGCTCCGTGACAATGTTTGTATTTCTTACCGCTGCCACATGGACATGGATCGTTACGACCTACTTTTTTCTCTGCACGTGTGACTGTTTTTGTTTTAGCGTCTTCACCTTTATTAGTGCCAATCACTTTCGCCACACGTTCTCTTTCAATCTTGTTTCTTGGACGAATTGAATACATGGCTCTTACCGTATTCTCTTGGATGCTTTCAATCATATCATCAAACATCTCAAACCCAACAAACTTGTACTCCACCAATGGATCACGTTGACCATAAGCTCGAAGACTGATACCCTGACGCATCTGATCCATGCTATCTATATGGTCCATCCATTGCTGATCTATGGCTCTGAGTAGCACCACTCGCTCTGCTTCACGTACAATCTCGATATAGTCAAATTCATTTTCTTTTGCTACGTACATCTTACCTGCTTCTTCAGTCATCATATCGATGAATTTTTCTCTGCCAATATCATCTTTTTGCTGGTCCGTCATCTCATAATGATGGATTGGAATTATTCTGTTTAGCTTTTCCATAAGTCCAAAAGTATCCCATTCATCCGGATGGTCCATACCGTTAGAATAGGCATTCACTGTACGACGAATCACGTCCTTCACCATATTCAGAATAACATCACGCATCTCTTGCCCATCAAGAACTTTGTAACGTTCTTCATAGATAATCTCTCTTTGTTCATTCATGACTTGGTCATAGTCTAGAAGATGTTTACGCGTACCAAAGTTGTTACCCTCAACTTTCTTCTGAGCATTTTCTATAGCATTTGACAGAATACCAGCTGCAATGGGCTCTCCTTCAGGCAATCCCAAACGCGTTATAGTATTCTTAAATCTATCAGAACCGAAGAGACGCATCAATTCATCGTCTAATGATAGGAAAAATTTGGATTCACCCGGATCACCTTGACGTCCTGAACGTCCACGGAGTTGATTATCTATACGTCTGGATTCATGACGTTCTGTACCGACAATCTTAAGACCGCCAACTTCAATAACACCTTCACCCAACTTAATGTCTGTACCACGACCAGCCATGTTGGTTGCAATAGTGATTGCACCAAATTGACCTGCGTCTGCAACAATTTCTGCTTCACGCTCATGGAACTTGGCATTCAACACATTGTGTTTAATACCAGCTCTTCTTAGAGCCTTGCTCAATTCCTCTGATGAATCTATTGTAATCGTACCAACCAGTACCGGTTGACCCTTTTCGTATGAAATTTTCACCTCTTCAACAATGGATTTTATCTTCTCTTCGTGGGTTCTATACACTTCATCAGAGTGGTCTGTTCTATCAATTGGACGATTGGTTGGAATGACAATAACGTCCATGCTGTAAATTTCTCTAAATTCTTCTTCTTCCGTCAACGCTGTACCCGTCATACCTGAACGTTTTGTGTAGCGGTTGAAATAGTTCTGGAATGTAATGGTTGCAAGGGTTTTACTTTCTCTCTTAACCTTTACACGTTCCTTTGCTTCGATTGCTTGATGGATACCATTTGAATAACGTCTTCCCGGCATCAAACGTCCTGTAAACTCATCAACTATGATCACTTCATCGTCTTTAATGACATAACTCTTGTCTTTGAACATGGTGTAATTTGCTTTAAGAGCGATATTGATGTGATGAAGAATTTCCATGTTCTCAGGCTCGGATAGGTTCTCAAGTTTGAAATATACCTCAGCCTTTTCAACACCATCTGCTGTTAGGGTTGCATTTTTCTCACTATCATCAAGGACAAAATCTCCAGTTTCTTCAATATCTTCTTTCATAATGGCGCTAAGTTTTGACATTTCACCAATGACTTCACCTTTTTTAAGTCGTCTCACAAGCATGTCAGCCTGTGCATATAGGTGTGTTGACTTACTACTGCTACCTGAAATAATCAATGGTGTTCTAGCTTCATCAACAAGGATAGAGTCAACCTCATCAATGATGGCGAAGTTCAGTTTTCTTTGTACCATTTCTTTTTTGAAGATGACCATGTTATCTCTCAGATAATCAAAACCAAATTCATTGTTCGTCCCGTAAGTAATATCAGCATTATAACCTGCGTGACGTTCTTCAATGGTTATGCCATTGGTCAGACAGCCAACTGTCAGTCCCAGATATTTATAGATGGCACCCATCTCTTCAGCATCACGAGCAGCCAAATAATCATTCACTGTTACGACGTGAACGCCTAAGCCAGACAAGGCATTCAAGTAAGCTGGCATTGTTGCTGCAAGTGTTTTACCTTCACCGGTTTTCATCTCTGCAATACGACCTTGATGAAGGACGATTCCACCGACAACCTGAACTCTATAGGCTTTCTCTTGACGGATTCTCCAAGCTGCTTCACGAACAGTCGCAAAAGCTTCTACCAGGATATCATCCAAAGTTTCTCCATTAGAAAGACGTTGCCTAAAGTGTGCTGTTTTGGCTTGCAGTTCTGCTTCTGAAAGCTGACGGTACGCATCATCCAAAGCCATGACACTGTCCACAATCGAGTCGATCATTTTCAACTCCCGTTCACTGTGAGTACCAAATATTTTAGTAATGATTGACATTTTTTTACCTATGGCGATACCGGTGAATCTTAATCCGGTATGCCTAACCTTTCAAACTTATCTCATCCATCGCTCAATGCTAGGACGACCAAATAATTTTACCATTAACCCTATGGTTATTCAACCTTATATGAGGGGAATAAGAGTATTTACACGATTAATATGGGTTTTAGGAAGATTATACCCATCAATTATAAAGATGTTATAAAGATTCCTTAAAGATTCCCTGTTGTTACTTAATTGTAATGTAATCTACCGTCTCACCATCTATTGCAACGGGCACTGATCCTTTACCCATAATAAAAGAGGCACTATTGTATCTTACTCAGAAGTCATAAATCCTGATGTGATAAGATCCGATTGATTACCAGTGCCATCAACAGCCACGATACCAGCGGAGTAACTAGTGCTCTCTTCTAATGAATACACTATAAATGATGTATTCTCAGTTTCCGCAACCAAACCATTGTCAAGATACACTTCATAATGATCAACTAAGTAATCATCATCACTTGGTGACCAATGGTAAGTGGCCTGTGTTCCTACCACATCAACAGTAATCTCTTTAACATCTTCAGGTGCTTCAATATCCAGGCTTTCAACTGGTAACTCATAATACCTTACATAGTCAATTTCCATGGCTGTAGGCAGTGCGCTGTCATCAATGCCTTGTTGACCACCCCAGCTACCACCAATAGCTAGTTGAAGAATCAAATAAAAATCATTATCATAAGGCCAAGATGCAGGTCCGCTGCCATCATTGTCATAAGTAAAGTACAAATAATCATCTACGTAAAAGTCAATCTCATAAGAGGTCCAATCAATGGTGTAACGATGGAACGCTTCTCTACTGTCAGGTACATGAAGCAGACCGGCCTTTTGGGTGTTTTTCATATGGTTATAAGTTGTGGTGTGCATCGTTCCATGAATTATGTCAGGATCGTAACCCACATGTTCCATGATGTCGATTTCACCACTGTCTGGCCAAGTGCCATATAATCTGCCTGTTGGTAACATCCATATGGCTGGCCAAGTACCTATACCATCGGGTAGCTTTGCCATAACCTCAATGCGTTTATATTTCGTATCGAATTTTTCTCGGGTAATAAGACGCGCTGATGAGTATGCATTTGTAGCTAAATCTTCTTTCAGCGCCGCTATAGTTAAAATGCCATCTCTTATAAAAGCATTATCGATGTCTGATGACGTATAATACTGACGTTCACCGTTCCCCCAACCTGTGCCACCAACATCGTAGCCCCACTTTTCAGGATCAGGGAGTCCATCAATCTCAAATTCATCGTTCCAAACCATTTCCAAAGGCTTTCTTTTCAAGCTAATATCTTTTAGTATGAAGACATCAGCTTGATCTGTTTCTATATCAATTTCCACCACAGCACCTTCTGGCACTTCATAGTTAAATGGAAACTCTCCAATATAAGACGTGGTAGTTTCGTTCGTCTCAAAATTCACTTGTGCCATCAGTGCATGATCTTCTACTGCTCTTACAGCCACTTTGACAAGTACTTCTCCTTCAACTGTTGCATTCAGTTCTATTTGATAAGTTTTCATCTTCTCAAAACCCATGACTCCTTGGGTTAAAATCACATGCTGAACTTCTGCCGTTTGCTCAGATACACTTAACCCTTTATCAATGACAACACCATCAAGAGAATTAATCTGCCACGGGGTTTGTTCTGAGGCAAAGTCACTATTTACCAATGCATTCCTGTCAAAACCAATTATTTTAACCCCTGTACTGTAAGGTGTGTTCCTTGGTATTGTGTAAACCTTGCTCATAATAGCTTCTCTATCTATGCCTGATTCAGGCATCTCCTCTGATACAACTGTTGTCACTTCAGCTGCTGTTGTTGCCTCAGTTAATACCTCTGTTGTCTTTTCTGGCACATCCGTACCTCTCGTGCAACTAGACACACTTATAAGGACCGTTAATAACAATCCCATTATCCTAAATTTCCACATCCAACATTTCCTTTCACGTCTATTATCCTAGAACTATTATACTTGATTCAAATTGAAATAACAAAGAGTACAAGCAGGAAAGTTTTCTATTAAAATATAAAAGAGGCTGTCATTTGACAGCCTCTTGAATTATTATCTATTCAGGAGCGATTAAGCCGAATTGACCATCTTTCCTTTTATATACCACATTAATTTCATCCGTGTCCGCTTCTCTAAATACAAAAAAACTATGACCGAGAAGTTCCATTTCCATACATGCTTCTTCAGCATCCATAGGTTTCACAGGGAATCTCTTACTTCTTACAATGCTAATACCTTCATCTTCGTCAATGACTTCTTCAACAAAAGTTGTACGGAAGGTTCCATGATGTCTATGTTTGTTAATAAGCTTCTTTCTATGCTTAAGAAGCTGACGTTCCAGAACATCCACAACAAGGTCAATTGCCGCGTACATGTTCTCTGCTTCCTCTTCTGCTCGAATTAAGGACCCCTTAATAGGAACGGTCACTTCGATAATATGCTTTTTCTTGAGAACACTCATGTAAACCTGTGCCTCAATTTCTTCTGAAAAATACTTCTCCAGTTTACTTAATTTATTTGTTGCTACGTTTCTTAATGCGTCGGTTACCTCGATATTTTTGCCTACTATTGTAAAACGCATAAAAACAACTCCTTTCGAGCACTGAGTGCTCTCGAATTATCCAAACAATTTCATTCAAATTGCTCTTACTAATATATTCTCTTTATATCAATTATTTCCTTTTTTTCTTCAAAATTCTTTCCTGTCACACACTAATTCAATTCATTTTGAAATGTCAGAAAATTCACCAACTTAAGAACAATTACCTGTGGATAACAATGCATAAAGTTTTTATTGATAGGTGTTTTTCTGTGGATAGTGTGCTTAACTCTGTGTACAACCTGTATTTTCAAGGAATTCTACAGTTTCAGGTGTGGATAACCCACAATTTACCCCTACATTATGTAAACGTACTTACCAGTGGTATGTCACTAGTTATTCAGTTTTCGAACAGTAATTTGGTATAATTAAGTATAATTGGGCAAGTTTTGGTGTTGGCTGAGATTGTCCTCTGCGGAGGTTAATTCACTGTCACGAAGCTATATGAAAATACAAGTTTTTTGAATCAATGAATTGACACAGGAGGACCAGCCCGAGTTGTCAAAGGGATCGAGGACCTATCACAGAAACGAGTTTTATGCTGTAGCCGCGTGAGTATGGCTTTGGACAACTGAAGCATAATGTCCGAGGCTTCCGGATAGGCCCTCAATCCCTGTAGGCAACGACACCCCACCGACACCCTACAAAGTACCTTTTCCATCAATCTCATTGCACCGCAAAAAGGGCCGTTCCAAAAGGAACGGCCCTAAAAAATCAACTAACTCTTACGCTTTATCTGTTTCTTTGTAGTTCGTGTGAAGAAGTTCATGAGCTTTGTGGCTCATTGGCGCTCCAAGGTAATCCTTGTAAAGTGTTTTAACTGCTTCATTTTCGTGAGATTTTCTAATAGGCATATTCTTATCAACCTCATAGATTGCTGCCATACGCTTTTTAATAATATCAGAATTACCATGATGGTATGGTTGTCCACCACCACCAACACATCCACCAGGACAAGCCATAACTTCAATTGCATGGAAGTTACGTGGATTGCCATTTCTGATTTCTGTAAGTAGGGCTTTTGCATTACCAAGACCATGAGCGATACCGATATTTATATCAAGACCATCAAAGTCAACAGTTGCTGCTCTGACACCATCAAAACCACGAAGTTGCTCAAAGTCAACTTTTTCAAGGGCTAATCCTGTGTGCAATTCATAAGCGGTTCTTGTAGCAGCTTCTATTACACCACCAGTTGAACCAAAGATGACTGCAGCGCCTGTAGAGGCACCTAATGGCATATCGAATTCAGACCCTTCAAGATCTAGTAAATCAATATTCGCTTGCTTAAGTAATGCTGCAAGCTCCCTTGTTGAGATAACGATATCTACATCCGGGTTACCGTCAACTTTGAATTCATCTCTATCTGCTTCGAATTTCTTAGCTAGACAAGGCATAACAGAAACTACAATCATGTCTTTTCTGTCTATTTTAAGCATGTCTGCATAGTAAGTCTTAGCAATAGAACCGAAAATCTGTTGTGGCGATCTTGCTGATGATGGGATATCAATCAAGTCAGGGAACTGACTCTCAACGAAGTTAACCCATGCTGGACAACATGATGTAAGAATTGGCAGTGCAACGTCTTTATCGCCAGCAAGGAACTTGCCAAGACGACCAAGAAGTTCTGTACCTTCTTCCATAATTGTTACGTCTGCCGCAAAGTCTGTATCAAATACTTGATCAAAACCAAGGCTTCTAAGTGCTGTAACAAGCTGTGGTGTAACGATAGTTCCAGGATCTTCACCGAATTCTTCACCAATAGCCACACGTACTGCAGGTGCTACTTGAACAATAACTGTTTTCTCTGGATTTGCAAGTGCTTCAACAACTTCCCACGTATGGTCAGCTTCCGAAAGAGCACCTACTGGACATACAGCAACACATTGTCCACAGTGTGTACATACAGTCTCTGCTAAAGGTAATTCAAAGGCTGTTGCTACAACAGAATCAAAACCACGGTTGATGGCTGAAAGTGCGCCAACTTCTTGTACGTCGTTACACATAGTTTCACATCTTCTACACATGATACATTTATCCATATCACGAATGATCGATCTAGAAATGTCTTTTTTATACGTCGATTGTGCATCGCCGGTAATTCTGATTTCTCTAAGACCAATCATCTCTGCTAAGTCTTGGAGTTCACACGAACCTGATTGTGCACAAGTAAGACAATCTTTCGGGTGATCTGAAAGAATCAACTCTACAACTGTTTTACGCGCTTCCATTACACGAATTGTATTGGTCTTAACAATCATACCTTCAACAACTGGTGTTGCACAGGATGGTGCTAGATTTCTTCTGCCTTCAACTTCGACTACACAAACACGGCAAGATGCCGTTTGGTTCACCATTTTGGTGTCATGTAGGTCTAAGTGACAAAGTGTTGGGATAGTGATACCGAGTTCCTTAGCTGCTTCTAGAACAGTACTACCTTTAGGAACTACGATGTCTTTCCCATCTATGACAATATTAACATCTGACATTAGGGTTTGCCTCCTTCTTCCTATTATCGCTTTTCAATAGCGTCGAATTTACATTTATCGTAACATGCGCCACACTTGATACAAGCGTCTTGATCGATTAAGTGTGGTTTCTTGACTTCACCGGAGATACAGTCAACAGGACATACTCTAACACAAGCTGTACATCCAATACATTTATCTTCGATAATGTGGTAACTGAGCAATGCTTCACAATCCCCAGCAGGACATCTCTTTTCATTAATGTGGGCTTCGTATTCTTCCGGAAAAGCATCCATTGTTGATAGAATTGGGTTTGGTGCCGTTTGACCAAGACCGCAAAGTGCCGTGTCCTTAATGGTACGGCTAAGGCGCTTAAGCTCATCTAAGTGTTCAGGCTTACCTTTACCTTCGCAAATCAGTACAAGAAGCTCGTGTAAACGCTTTGTACCAACACGACAAGGTGTACATTTACCACAAGATTCTTCTACTGTAAATTCAAGGTAGAACTTAGCGATGGCTGGCATACAGTCATCTTCATCCATAACAATCATACCACCAGAGCCCATCATAGAACCTGCAGCAATAAGGTTGTCAAAGTCGATTGGTGTATCAAGGTCTTTTTCTGTAAGGCATCCACCTGATGGTCCACCAGTTTGAACAGATTTGAATTTCTTACCGTCTTTGATACCACCACCGATATCATAAATAACTTCTCTAAGTGTTGTACCCATTGGTACTTCAATAAGACCAACGTTATTGATTTTACCGGCAAGAGCAAATACTTTGGTACCTGATGAACGCTCAGTACCAATCGCACTGTACCACTCAGCACCTTTTAACATGATTGCTGGAATGTTGGCTAAGGTCTCAACGTTGTTAACGTTGGTAGGCTTGTTCCAGTAACCTGCTTCAGCAGGGAATGGTGGTTTTGTGGTTGGTTCACCACGTTTACCTTCCATTGAATGGATAAGCGCTGTCTCTTCACCACATACAAATGCTCCAGCACCATACGTCAAATCAATATCAAAGGCAAAACCAGTACCCATAACGTCTTCACCAAGAAGTCCGTATCCACGTGCGTCTTCAATGGCTTTTTCAAGTCGCTTGATTGCAAGTGGGTATTCTGCACGAATATATACTTTACCAATTGTAGCACCGATTGCATAGCCACAAATAGACATAGCTTCGATAATTGAGTGTGGGTCACCTTCAAGGATGGAACGGTCCATAAATGCACCCGGATCACCTTCGTCGGCATTACAGATCACATATTTTTGATCTGCCTCATAACCAGCAGTAAATTGCCATTTAAGACCTGTAGGGAATCCACCACCTCCACGGCCACGGAGTCCGGAGTCTTTGATTAATTTAACAACCTCTTGAGGTGTCATTTCGGTAATTGCTTTACCAATTGCCTGGTAACCATCTCTTGCAATATAGTCATCGATTTGGTCTGGGTCAATAATACCACAGTTTCGAAGTGCTATACGCAGTTGTTTTTTGTAGAAATCCATGTCTTTTGAGTCAGAAATGATTTCTTTAGTGTCAGGGTTTGTGTATAAAAGTCTTTCAACTTTACGCCCTTTAACAAGGTGTTCTGCAACAAGTTCCTCAGCATCAGCTGGTGTCACCTGTACATAGAATGTGTTGTCTGGAAGAATCTTAACAACAGGACCTTTTTCACAGAATCCAAAACATCCCGTAGTCAGTACCTGAACATCATCACCCATATTTTGTTCTTGTATTGCTTTTTCTAGATTCGTAACAATAGTGTCGGCTTCGGCGGATTTACATCCAGTACCACCACAAACCAATACTTGAGTTTTATAGTTCGCCATTTTATAACCTCCTAACCGATCTATTCGATTGTTTTATGGGTCTGTGGGATAATCCCATCAACCAGAGTACCATCTTTGATGTACACTTCAATAATTTCTTTGGCTTTGTCTTGATCAACATGCCCAAATATAATACCGTCTTGACCCGGTAGTGTTACTTCGATTGTAGGTTCCGCATAACATAGGCCCATACAACCTGTTTGTGTTACTGCAACATTATCAATGCCTTGAGATGTACATTCATCAACAATGTAGTTCATGATTTCTCTGGCACCTGATGCGATACCACAAGTTGCCATAGAAACTCTTACCTGCACAAGGTTCTCAATGTTCTCACCTTGTTCTCTAAGAGCAACCTTGGATTGAACATCTTCTTTGATTTTCTTAAGATCTGCAAATGATTTAATTTTTGCCATTGGTTTGCCTCCTTAGATTAATAATTTGCGATGATTTTCTTTACATCTTCAACAGTGACACGACCGTAAACTTTCTCGCCAACCAACACTACTGGTGCAAGACCACAAGCACCAACACAACGTAGTGCATCAAGTGAAAATTTACCATCTTCAGTAGTTTCGCCTACGCTAATACCTAATTGCTTAACAAATTCAGTTTGAACTTTTTCAGCACCACGTACGTAGCAAGCTGTCCCCATACATACTGAGATTGGGTTGTCGCCTTTTGGTTCCATGGTAAAGTAAGAATAGAAACTTACAACCCCGAATACTTTGGCAGTTGAAACGTCCATTTTCTTGCCTACAAATTTTTGAACTTCTTCTGGTAAGTAACCAAAAATCCCCTGCGCTTTGTGTAGCACACGAATGAGTTCGCCTTTTGTAGATGGCATTGAATCAATATACTGTTCTAATTCGTCATATAATTCAACAGTTATTTCAGTAGCAGCCATAATTAACCTCCTTAAGACACAATGATTTTTTTATTGCACATATACTTCGCATTTCATTACAGTGTTCATAGGTCGCACTTAAATGAACTGCGAAATTTATGTGTGTTATATTAATTGAAGTTATCTTCAAGTAACATCAGTTTCCCCGTAACACCTCAAGTACTGCTTTGATACTTTTTTCAGCCACATCCATTTTGTTATCACAAATACCGACAAACCCTAATTCATGGGCGTCGGATGACTGAATAATCATATGACTGTTGTACTTCTCTTGATAGTCCAACGGTTTTGAAAAACGTGAAATCTCCAGAACAGGAAAAGACAAATGTTCTGGCAACATCCCCAGATTGGAGATGATACTGTAGCTAGGTCTGTCAATATGTGCAGGAATACATACCCCACCGAAAGTTCTGACAGTCTCTACTAGCTGGTCTATTGAAATCCCGGTGGAAAAAGACAATAACCGATCAACCCGGCCAATCTCTTCGTCCTCATCATCCAATAACACCTGTTCACCAAAGATCTTCGCATTGTTACGTCTTGGTGGCAAATGTTTGTAAACCTCGTCCTGTAGTTGGCACGCTTGTCCGATTGTTTCAAACAAGCAAAGCACATGAATTTCTTCCATAGTCTCAACTTCAAGACCAGGTATAACAATAAGCCCAGTGCCCTCAGCTACCTTTATTACTGCTGCAGCA
>RCND010001193.1_pt1 | contig 14704 bp, 15 predicted proteins | sample 2041351 | NCBI WGS metagenome assembly RCND01 (sample SAMN09708230, study PRJNA481090) | Marine sediment metagenome, whole genome shotgun sequencing project. | biome: marine sediment; feature: ocean; material: sediment; isolation source: Sewage treatment plant 12B marine sediment (STP12B) ...
CTTTTTTCTTTTTAATAGGACGTAAAAATAATGTTTTTTTTACTTTTTTTTTAAAATCCTTGTAACAAATAAGAAGATGTGTCGTGTTAAAGGTGTAGCAAGATTTGATAAATTGCTTTATTATTTAGAATCAATGAACCAAGAGGAATTTCTAGAAAAGGTTTTACCATTTAAAGACAAAGTTTTTCGACTAGCGAAAAGATTGTTAGTTTCTTCAGATGAAGCAGAAGATGCAACCCAAGAACTGTACTTTAAACTTTGGAAGAATAAGGCTAAGATCGAGAGCTACGATAACGTAGAGGCTTACGCCATGATGATGACTAAAAATTATTGTCTGGATCAGTTAAAATCTAAAAGAGCCTCAAATTTAACGCTGGTTCATAATAATTATAAGGATGAATCAAGTGAACTTGAAACGAGTATAGAATTCAAAGACAGTGCAAGCATCATCAAAAGAATGATGAATGATTTACCTGAGAAACAAAGAATGATTATACAATTAAGAGATGTGGAGAATTATGAATATGCCGAGATTGGAAAAATCATGAACATGGAGCCCACAGCGATTAGGGTAGCCCTGTCTCGGGCGAGAAAAATATTAAGAGAAAATTTTATTAAAAAGCAGAATTATGGAATTGGCTAAAATTGAAAATTTATTGGAAAAATACTTTGAAGCAAAAACCACTATACAGGAGGAAGCTATTTTAAAAGAATATTTTGCCCAAGCTGAAGTACCAGCTCATTTAAACGAACACAAAGAGATGTTCAATTTCTTTAGCGATAGTTCTTTAGAGACTTCAAGCAGATCAATAGAGTTAACAAAGAAAAGTAAAAAAAGTATAAATATTAAATGGTTATCAATTGCAGCTATGCTGGTTTTCTTTATCGGAATTTATTCAGTATATCAGCAAAATGAAACAGAAAAAGACGAAGCTAGATTGGCTTTTATGGAAACCCAGAGAGCCCTTGAATTGATTTCAAGCAGTCTTAACAAAGGTACAGGAGCAATTGCTCAACTGGACAATTTTAACAAAGGAACGGATGCAATGGCCCAGCTTCAGACTTTTGGAAGTACACAAAGGAAAATATTCAATCAATAATTTAATAAACATTAAAAAATAAGATCATGAGAATTAATAAAATAATTTTAGCAGCAGTATTGGTGATGTCTGGATGGATTGCCAGCGCGCAATCACAGTTCGATAAGTTTGAAGACATCGACGGAGTAACTTCAGTAGTAGTAACCCAGAAAGCTTTCTCATTAATGAGTAAGATAGGATCTGAATCAGACGAAGAATATATGGATCTGATCAAAAATATCGAATCTTTAAGGGTTTTTGCCACTGAAAGTGCTGAAGTAGCAGTACAAATGGAGAAAGCAGCATTGAGCTATTTAAAGTCAGCCAATCTTGAGAAGTTGATGACTGTAAAAGATGAGGGGAGTAATGTAACCATTTATGTAAGAGAAGGGAAGTCTGAAGATTTCGTGAAAGAACTTTTTATGTTCGTGAAAGACAGTGAAAGCACTTCTAAAGAATCAGTGATTATCTCACTAACAGGCGATATAGATTTGAATCAGATTGCTAAATTAACCGAAAAAATGGACTTACCTGGTGGTGAACACCTAGGAAAAGCAAGTAAACAATAAGCAACATATTATGAAAAATACAATCAAAAAAATCTCATTAATAATTTTTGCAGCAGTATTACTGGTATCATGTAATAATCAACCAACGGTACAGGAGTATTACGTGCAAAAGCAGGAAAATGATAATTTTATAGCCATAGACCTTCCGGCCAGTCTTTTAAAAGTTCAAGAAGGAGCTTCTGAAGAAACACAGAAAACCATGGCGACAATCAAGAAGTTAAATATTCTTGCATTCAAAGTGACTGAAAATAATGCAGCAGAATATAAGACTGAATTGGCCGAAGTAAAAAGTATCCTCAAGAGTGATCAGTATACTGAGCTGATTAGAATGAAGCATGAAGGAATTAATATTGTAATTAATTACCAAGGAACCGATGATGCTATTGATGAATTTTTACTACTGGCTTCAGATAATGAAAAAGGATTTGCTCTGGCACGAGTGTTAGGTAATAAAATGCAACCAGAAAAAATCATGAAGATGGCTGAAGATTTTAAAAATATAGATAAAGAAGGAGCGGGTGATGCCCTATCACAATTGTCTGATCTCTTTGGAGATGTAGGAATGTAGATTTAGTCTTAAAATAAAAGAAGCAGCTTTAGCCTTGCTAAAGCGGCTTCTTTTTAACCATTTTTTAACGTATAATTTACTTCATATTCATATATATTTGCGCCACAAACCTTTAATTTCAAAGAATATATGAGAGTTAAATTATTATTGTTATGTTTTTTCCTAAGCATGGGATTGTCTTTTGCACAGGAATCTAATGGGGTAAATACTGAATACAGAGCTGAAAGAGAGAAAGTAAGCGATCTGGTTCACACAAAGTTAAAAGTAAGTTTTGATTACACAAAAAGTGAAATGGCAGGAGAAGCTTGGATCACTTTGACGCCTCATTTTTACAATGTTAGTGACTTGGAATTAGACGCCAAGGCTATGTTGATTCATAAAATTACTTCTAATGACAAGGAGTTGAAGTATACGTATGAAGGAAACAAACTAAATATCAAATTAGGCAACACTTATGCAAGAGGTGAGGAGTATACGGTTTATATCAAATACACTGCAAGACCTGAAGAAGTGAAAGAAAAAGGGAGTGCTGCGATCACAAGTGCCAAAGGTTTGTATTTTATTGATCCTTTAGATACTGATCCAAATAAGCCAACTCAAATCTGGACACAGGGAGAAACAGAAGCTAACAGTTGCTGGTTTCCAACCATTGATTCTCCAAACCAGAAGACTTCTCAGGAAATCTATATGACAGTGCCAGATCAGTATGTGACCTTGTCTAACGGATTACTAAAAGAACAAACAAAAAATAATGACGGTACACGCACTGATTATTGGAAATTTGATCAAAAGCATGCACCCTACCTGTTTTTTATGGGAGTAGGTGAGTATAGTATTGTTAAAGACAAATGGAAAGATATTGCAGTTGATTATTATGTCGAAAAGGAATATGAACCATATGCAAAGGGCATCTTTGGTGATACGCCTGAAATGCTTAGTTTCTTTTCAGATTATACAGGTGTAGAATATTTATGGCCCAAATACGCACAGATAGTGGGAAGAGACTATGTTAGTGGCGCTATGGAAAACACCTCTGCTGTTATGCATGGGGAAATGGCCTATCAATCAGCCGGAGAGCTTGTTGATGAAAATAGTTGGGAAAGCGTTATTGCCCATGAAGCATTTCACCACTGGTTTGGTGACCTGGTTACCACAGAGAGTTGGGGTAACCTAACTGTTAATGAATCATTTGCAAATTATAGCGAATATCTATGGATAGAGTATAAGCATGGTGTAGATGCAGCTGATGCACACCGCCATGATGAAGTTAAAGGGTATATGACTCCGGATAATGAGTTAAAAGATCTTGTTCGGTTTCACTATAATGCCCGTGAAGATATGTTTGACGCCGTTTCTTATAACAAAGGAGGGATCATTTTACATATGTTAAGAGACTATATTGGAAACGATGCTTTTAAAGCAGGTATGAATCAATATTTGAATGACAATAAATATGGAACGGGGGAAGCTCATCAATTAAGACTTGCCTTTGAAAAAGTATCTGGAAAAGATTTGAATTGGTTTTTTAACCAATGGTATTTTAACAATGGTCATCCCATATTAGATATAAAGTATGTTTATAGTGAGGAAGCTAAAATAGTGACGGTACAGATTGAGCAAACCCAGACAGGTCTTTTTGAATTTCCTTTATCTATAGAAGTTTTTGAAGGAGATAGTCCGAAACGCTATGAGGTTTGGGTTGATGAAAAAAGCAAATCATTCTCTTTTGAATATTCGAATAAACCTAAACTAGTGAATGTTGATGCAGATAGAGTTATTTTAGCTAAAATCAATGATGAAAAATCAATTGAAAACCTGATTCACTTATATAAGGTTGGAAAAAAATATGAAGACAGAAGGGAAGCTTTAGAAGGATTAACTGCTCATCAGGAAAATGAAGAGGTTTATAAAATCATGCAGTCCGCTTTATCAGATTCGTATTATGGTTTAAGAATCATGGCTATTGAAAATATTGATCTGGCCAATGAAAATTCTAAAAAAGCGGTCAAGATAATTGAAGGAATGGCTACAAATAACGAAAAGACCTTGGTTCAAGCTAAGGCGATTACAAAGCTGTCAGAATTTGATGATACTAATTATATTGACTTATTCAAGAAATCGCTATCTAGCCCCTCTAGTGCCGTTACAGGAAGTGCTTTAAAGGCATTGTATTGGGTAGATGAGGCTGCCGCTTTAGAATTCGCAAATTCTATAAGTGATGGTTTGGAAAAAGAGGGTCTAAAAGAGACTTTAGTTCCTATATTTATAATGGATAAGACGGAATCCCAAATAGCTTTTGTTGCCGGTAATTTAATTAGTGGAATGTTTTTAAGTAAAGACAGGGCATTGACTAATACCTATAAAGACGGATTTCAATGGGCGGCTGTCAGTTCTGATGAAGAAGCCACTCAAAATTTAGTTGATTCATTTGTTAAGCTAAATGCTCAATATGCTCAATATGGATATGATAAAATAGCAAAACAGGCATTACAACAAATACTTGGTGCTAAAGAAGCGTCAGATTTTGAAAATAAAGAAGTACTAATTAAGATTGTGCAAGAAGGCCTCGTAAGTCTTGAGTAGTTAAGTATTCAAGTGTAGTTCTAAAAAAAAACCTCAGGAGTGTCACTCTTGAGGTTTTTTTTATTTTAAATATTGTTTAAAAGTCCCGTCATCATAAAAAATAACTATTCTTTCAATTTTTTTTCCAGTATCGGATGGTTTAAGGTCATTGTTAGCCGATGACTTAGCCTTAGGTATGTTTTCTTGAATAGATGCTGTTGTATGATCTGTTTGGATAGGAGTGAGGCTATTCGGAAAAGAGCCCTTCCCATTCAAGAGCCAATATAATTCGACATCCTCAAACTCTTTAACCACCTTTAAAACGAAATCCAAACTGGGCTTGTTCCTTCCTGACAGTAAGTGCGAAATACTTGATCTGGGAACTTGAATTTTATCAGCAAAAGCAGAAGCCGATACTTGGTGAAAATCCATAATGGTTCTTAGTCTGCTTGAAAATTCTGAATTGTTTATCATTGTAAACTGTCGTTATTTTACAAATGTAAATAATATGAATGTAGTGGCCTAAATTAATTATCAACAGGTTGTAAAATACAATATAATTAATAAAGTAGTAGTATAGATTATATCATTTAATACGTTGATCTATAATTTTTAATATAAAAAATAATAATCGTATAATTATATTTGATAGCTAAACAAATTGTGATATTCAAAATAGGAAGTGTTTGTTTACATTTGTAATCAAAATTACTGATTATATTGTTTACAATTGTAAATAACTAATTGTTTACATTTGTGAAATGAAAAAAATTGACATTAAAAAAATCTCATCCTGGTATGAGGAAAATCACGTATCTGAATTAAATAATCGCTATTTGACATTAGATATATTGATGCCATACCTACTTGGTTTGAATGATATTTTTGATGTTGAAAAAATTGGTAAATCTTATGAAGGTAGGGATATAAATAAAGTTGTTTTTGGAAAAGGAAAAATTAAAATATTTCTCTGGACCCAAATGCACGGGAACGAATCAACGGGAACAAGAGCTTTTCTTGATTTACTGGAATTTTTTAAGAACCCTGGAATTCACAGAGAGCTCTCTTCTTTTATTTTAGAGGCAGCTTCTATATATTGTATACCTATTCTGAACCCTGATGGTGCTGATGCCTACACTAGAGTGAATGCTCAAGGAATTGATTTGAATCGAGATGTCATTGATATGAAAGCTGTTGAAAGTCAATTACTTCAAGAATGGCTAAAGAAGATAAATCCGGATTTCTGTTTTAATCTGCATGATCAGAGAACTATTTTTAGTGTGGCTCCTAATAATAAAACTGCAACCATATCGTTTTTGGCACCATCAATTGACCAAGAGAGAACACTTAATCGTGGCAGGAAACAAACAATGACAGTTATATCAGCGATGAACAATTTACTTCAAGAGTTTATACCTGGTCAGATTGGTAGGTATACAGATGAGTTTTATCCTACGGCTACAGGAGATAATTTTCAGAAGATGGGGCATAATACTATTTTGATTGAATCAGGTCATGCAAAGGGAGACTACAATAGAAAGACTTCACGGAAGGCAACTTTTATATCCTTATTAGAAGGTTTAAGGTATGTCTCTTCAGCTATTGAAGATGATGATCATCTCAGTTATTTTAATATTCCTAATAATGAAAAAAAATATCTGGATGTTATTTTTAAAAATGTAACTGTTGCAGGTGAGATCACTGACATTGGTGTTCTTTTTATTGAGAAATTAATTATGGGAAAGATAATTTTTAGTCCAAGTATCGATCTAATGATAGATTTGCAAAATTATAATGCTGATGAGATAATCGATGCTAAAAACCTTGATTTCAAGGATAAAACCGCTGCAGAGAATTGGCTTCAAAATAGATTTAATTAAATAAAGCACATTAAAAGGCAATCTTTTTTAATAAAAAACGTATTTATTTTACAAATATTTATCATATTTGCAAATTAAATAAAACAAAGTACTTATGTCAAAATTCAAATTGGATGAGCTTGATCATCAAATTTTAGAAGCCTTGATTGAAAACGCAAGAACTCCATTCACTGATATCGCGAAAAACTTGCTGGTTTCAGCAGGAACTATTCACGTTAGGGTAAAGAAAATGGAAGATGAAGGTGTGATCAAAGGATCAACTTTAAGTGTTGACTATAACAAGATGGGCTATACATTTATAGCCTATGTGGGTTTGTTTTTAGAGAATTCTTCAACAACGCAAATGGTTATAGAGGAAGTTAGAAATATACCAGAAGTTACAGTGGCACATTTGACCACGGGTAAATTTTCTATATTTTGTAAAATCAGAGCAAAGGATACCATGCATGCCAAGGAAATTATTTTTAAACTTGACAGGATTCAAGGTATCAAGCGAACTGAGACTTCAATTTCATTAGAAGAAGTGATCAATGACAAGAAAAGGTTGATGCATCAGATCTTTAAAGAAATAGCTTTCTAAAAAAGAAATAATCAAAAATTCAAGGTCCTTCTCATTGTTAAATAATGAGAAGGATTTTTTATTTATTATGTTTGAAAGAGGATAAATTATTCGATATTTGAGTAATAATTTTATCGATCATATTTAGATTTATTTCCCTATGAGCTTTGACTACAATAGCCCGAAATTAAAGGATACACAACTTATTGATCTTTATAGAGCGATGTTGAAATCGCGAATGATTGAAGAAAAAATGCTCATCCTGCTGAGGCAGGGGCGAATTTCAAAATGGTTTTCAGGAATAGGGCAGGAGGCAATCTCAGCCGGAGTGACATTAGCTTTGCAAAATGATGAATATATTCTTCCTATGCATAGGAATTTAGCTGTATTTACCTCTAGAAACATTCCTTTACATAGGCTCTTTTCACAATGGCAAGGAAAAAGTGGTGGATTCACGAAGGGCCGTGACAGGTCCTTTCATTTTGGAACACAGGATTATAAGATTATCGGCATGATTTCACACCTAGGACCTCAATTAGGAGTTGCAAACGGGATATCTTTAGGGCATTTACTAAAGAAAGAAAAGAAAGTGACAGCCGTGTTTTCTGGGGAAGGAGCAACCAGTGAAGGCGATTTTCATGAAGCCTTGAATGTTGCTTCTGTTTGGAGTTTACCAGTTCTTTTTTGTATTGAAAACAATGGTTATGGTTTGTCTACACCGGTGAAAGAGCAGTTTAATTGTGAGCATATCGCTGATAAGGGTATTGGGTATGGGATGGAAAGTCATATCATTGATGGGAACAATATTGTTGAAGTGTTTACTAAAGTAAGTTCTTTGGCTAAAAGCTTGAGGTTAAACCCACGACCGTTGCTATTGGAATTTAAGACCTTTAGAATGCGAGGTCATGAGGAAGCAAGTGGTACCAAATATGTACCACGGGATGTGTTGGAAAAATGGTCTCTTAAAGATCCTCTAGAAAATTTTCAAGCCTTCATTCGTGAAAACAATATATTAACTGAAATAAAGGAAGTAGAGATAAAACAAGATTTTTCACATGAAATAAGCAAAAATCTAAATCAGGTTTTTGATGAAAACGAGATTGAATCCACCTTAGAAAAGGAGTTAATTGATGTGTTTAAACCATTTGAATATCAAGAGATAAGGCCTGAAAATAAAATGTCAAGAATCAGATTGGTTGACGCTATTTCCAAAGGTCTGTTTCAGAGTATGGAAAGATTTGACGATATGGTTATTATGGGTCAGGATATTGCTTCTTATGGTGGGGTCTTTAAGATTACCGAAGGGTTTATTGATGCATTTGGCTCAGAGCGTGTAAGAAATACTCCAATTTGTGAATCATCAATTATTGAGGCTGCCTACGGTTTATCCATTAGTGGAATAAAATCTGTTGTAGAATTACAGTTTGGTGATTTTGTGAGTTCTGGATTTAATCCAGTTGTAAACTTGTTGGCTAAGTCTCACTATCGTTGGGGGCAGGCAGCTGATATTGTATTGCGGATGCCTTGCGGAGCCGGTGTTGGGGCCGGTCCGTTTCATAGTCAAACCAATGAGGCATGGTTTACAAAGACACCAGGTTTGAAAGTGGTTTATCCGGCTTTTCCGGCAGACGCCAAAGGATTGCTTTGTGCCGCTATTGAGGATCCAAATCCGGTCATGTTTTTTGAACATAAACAATTGTATAGGTCAATATATCAAGAGGTTCCGGAATCATATTATACAATTCCACTTGGAAAGGCAGCACTAATTCGTGAAGGTGAGGCTGTCACCATTATAAGTTATGGCGCAGGAGTACATTGGGCTTTGTCTAGTCTGGACAAACTTCAGATTGAGGCCGACCTTATTGATTTGAGAACTTTACAGCCATTAGATGAGGTTAGCATCTTTAGCTCGGTAAAAAAGACTGGAAAGGTTATTATTCTTCAAGAAGATAGTATTTTTGGTGGGATAGCATCTGATATTTCGGCAATGATCATGGAAAATTGCTTTGAATATTTAGACGCACCCGTGATGCGAGTAGCATCACCCATAATGCCTATACCTTTTGCTAAAAACCTTGAAGCCCTATATTTGCCAAATCAAAAGTTTGAAATAATTCTAAAGAACCTGTTGGATTATTGAATTCGTATGGAAGGGTTTTAAAAAGAATAATTTCGTAAATTTGAGATTCTTAATTAAAACAATAAAACCTATCCGATGAAAAAATTACTTTTGTTCTCATTAATTATTCTTTTTGTAAGTTCCTGTGGATCTACACAATCAAATACAGAAGCTAAACCCAGTAAGAAAACCCTAAAAGGCACTTGGGAAATAACTAACATTAAATTTGTTGGCGAAGAAGGCTTATATAAAGCAAATTTGTTTGACATGGCTGATTCTGCCTGTTTTAAAGGTAGTGAATGGGTCTTTATTCCAAACAATGGTTCTGGAAAATATACAATTAAAGAAGGTTCTCAATGTGAAGCTGTGGCAACTAGAATTCACTGGTCATTTTATGAACCAGGAGATGGAACATATCAGTTTCAATTTAAATATGTTGATGAAAAAAACAAACCTATTGACTCTGCAAACCGCGGGTATCGTTCAGTCATTGATTCACTTGAAGAAAATACGATGTTAATGAGAGTTAAGACTACTCATGAAGGAAAAGAGTTTGACGTTGTATTGACGTATACTAAAGTTTCAGAAGATTTCGCCTTATAAAAAATAAATAGCATGTTGAAAAAAATAAAAATTTACGGATTGTCATTGATAGTTGTACTGTCATTAAACTTAAGCTGTACGGCCCTAGAGAATTCAAATAAGACCCAACGAGGAGCTGGAATAGGAATTGCTGCTGGTGCTTTAGTTGGAGGTTTGATAGGTGGTAATATTGGTGGAGCCTTAATAGGTGCTGCTATTGGTGGAGCTGCAGGAGGTCTCATTGGAAACAAAATGGATAAACAGGCAAATAAGATTGAGGAAGCCGTTCCCGGAGCAGAAGTGAAGCGTGTTGGAGAAGGGATTCAAATTATATTCGACGATAAAAGTGGTGTAAATTTTGGTTTTGATAGTGCAGATTTAACGTCTGAAGCTACCAAAAATTTGGATGCAGTAGCTGAGATCTTTATTGAGTTTCCGGATACTGATCTTATGATAGAAGGTCATACTGATAGCGTTGGTGATGAGAATTACAATTTAAAACTATCCAAGAGAAGAGCGGAATCAGTTGTCGCATATCTAAAATCAAAAGGTGTTGCAGCGAATCGTTTTAAAGTTGAGGCTTTTGGTGAAACCAGACCAAGATTTGATAATGCGACCAAAGATGGGCAAACTAAGAATAGAAGGGTTGAAATAGGAGTTGCAGCAAATGAGCAAATGATCGAAGATGCCAAGGCTCAATCGGAATAGTAATAAAGCACTTCTATATTAACAATTTCTGGCTAAGCCATTGTGCTCTGCATTAATTTCGGAATTGTAGTACTTGTTACTATCTATTGAAACTATTTATGACCCACAAAGAAAGAAGTTTCATTATAAAATATAGGGCCTTGGACGGCTTAAACTTAAATTCTAGTAAATGAGTGGTGCTAACTTTAGATCTAACGTAGCAGTTGTAATTTTGGCAGCTGGAACTTCGAGTAGGATGGAAGGGATCAAGCAATTGCTTCCCTGGAAGGGTGACACTTTACTTAACCATATCATCAAAAAAATAAAATGCACCAATGCGAAACATATTTATGTGGTCTTAGGTGCATATCAAGATGAGGTTCTAGCCAGTTTAGATACAAAAGGTATTACTGTAATTATTAATGAGAATTGGTCTTTAGGAATGGGTTCATCCATATCTAAAACAGCTAGTTATTTAGAAACAGCATCAGCTCAATACGATGGGTTACTCTTAACTACAATTGATCAACCATTAATTGATTTAAACACTTATAATAAGCTAATAAACAGCAGTATAAATGTTGGAAGAATTGTAGCCACTTCTTATGCTAAAGGTTACGGAATACCGGTTGTTTTCGACAAGGCCTATTTTCCTGAACTAAAAAGTTTAGGTAAGGATAATGGGGCAAAATCAGTAATAATAAACCATCTTGAACATTTGGTACTCATAGATGATCCTCAGGCTGAAATTGATCTTGACACAAAAGACGTTTATGAAAAATACCATGCTATTTATGGACAATAAGTATAAATTAAACTTATAAACGAGTCTTTATTAATTACTACTTTACAAGTAAATTCAAATTTTCAACTTGACAGCAATACTTGATTATTTTCAAATGACCGGCCTTGATCTTTTATTGGCCTTCACTGCAACATTACTTCTAGGAATTGGAAAATCTGGTATTAAAGGTTTAGGAGTTGTTATAGTAACGCTCATGGCCTTGGTGTTTGGAGGGAAGGCCTCAACGGGGATCTTAATGCCAATGATGATTACGGCAGATATTTTTGCAGTTATTTACTATCACAGACATACACAGTGGAACTTTTTAAAGAAACTCCTACCGATGATGGTAGTAGGTGTTCTACTTGGCGTATGGTGGGGTAACGATATCTCGGAAGAGCTGTTTAAACAAATCATGGCCTTTTTTATTCTGTTGACCGTGGTTGTAATGATTTGGATGGATAGAACAAAAACCATTGGCATTCCAAAACATTGGGCTTTCTCAAGCTTTATGGGACTCTTATCAGGAATCACCTCCATGATCGGTAACCTTGCCGGGTCATTTGCTAGCATTTATTTATTGGCCATGAGACTCCCTAAAAACGAGTTTATTGGAACTGCTGCTTGGCTTTTCTTTATCATTAATGTATTTAAACTTCCATTTCATATTTTTGTTTGGAAAACAATTGATTTTGAGACGGTTAAATTAAATTTATTATTGTCTCCTGCTATAATTTTAGGATTCTTTCTTGGGATCAGACTAGTTAAATTAATCAATAATGATCTCTACAGAAAACTAGTACTTATCGTAACCGCAATTGGTGCTTTAATCATACTTTTTAGATGATATTCAGAATTAAAAATAAACAATCACTAGGCTGATCTTAATTAAAAAAATTTATTATCCTGAAAGCAAGGATATAAGTAGTGCAGCTGAACATATCAACAAAGGCCATACAGCCTCCTTTTAATTTTACTCTATTTATACCAAAGGGTATAAAAAATTGTCTATGGATTGATCGATAAAATGATTCCGGGTGAGGCTCATTCAAATTTAAAATAGCTTGCCATAGGCCTGAAATTATTAAGACCGCTGATTCCAATTAAATCCGTTGATAAGAGCTAAGTATACCTTTATAAGGCAAGTGATGCTATAGAGCGAATTTAATTCCTGAACCAAATCTTTCTTCTTAATTTTAAACTGTGATATTGATGTTTAGAAATTGTTCAAGTTGAATAATTGACTGCATTTATAGAATGATAGCAAAATCACTAGTCAGTATCAAAAGTTATTAATTTAAATAAACAAATAATGAAAAAATTAAGTATCATTTTATTGGTATTGATGATTGGATCAAGTTGTCAAAAAGAGAGTGGAACAAACTTATTTAATGGAAAAGACCTGACGGGTTGGAAGGCATATGGAACAGAAAAATGGTATGTAGAAGATGGTTTATTGATTTGTGAAAGTGGTCCGGATAAAGAATATGGCTATTTAGCAACTGACAAGCATTATAAAAATTTCGAATTGAACCTTGAATTCAAACAAGAAGCTGATGGGAATAGTGGTGTTTTTATCAGATCTACTATTGAAGGCGTAAAAGTAAGTGGTTGGCAGGTAGAAGTAGCCCCAAAAGGTAAACATACTGGAGGAGTTTATGAATCTTATGGTAGAGGCTGGTTGATCAAGCCAGAGGCTTCTAAAGAAGAAGCTCTTAAAGAAGGAGAATGGAATCAAATGAAGATTGTGGTTAATGGTGATACCATAACTTCATATTTAAATGGGATTGAAATGATTACCATCACTGATGCTAAAATTGGAGCAGGAGAAGGTTCAGTAGCTTTACAAATTCACGACGGGGGAGGCATCAAAGTAAAATGGAGAAATATCGAAATAAAGGAATTGTAATTTTGAATTATTTTTGAGAAGATCCTCGAGGCAATAACTTCGGGGATTTTTGTTTAAAACAAGGTTTACTTTTGATCTAAATTATTATTCTAATTCTTTAAATCTCTAATAGTCACCACCATTGCCAAAATCAATAGAATATTACCAATAATTCCGGTATATGGTCCTTTTTGGAGATTGTTAAAATCCAGTTGAAAAATATTGGTAATTAAAAGAATACAGCTCACAATAATGGCAAAATATAAAATGTATGTTTTTTTCATTTTGTTTTAGTTTTTCTTGATGAATGGCAAATCGCGATAAACCATCAATCTCTTTATAATTATGTTTGACTATGCTTTGGTAGCAATTTGTTAATGTTTAAAATAAAGTGTGCTGCTGATATAATCCCGGATTCGTTGTGAAATCATATCTTGGTAAGACCTTTTTTCCGTAAAGCCAGGCTCTCATTTCATCTTGATTGTTAAGTGCAAAAGGCATTCTTAACTTGGTATTGTGAATTTCCTTCATAACACCTTGGGCTTCGGTAGTTACAACTGTATAGGTTTTTGTATCGGCCCAATGATCATATAGCCCGGCCAGCGCAAATAGTTCATTGTCAAAACCGATCTCATATTTTATTTTAGTACCACCTATATGTTGCCATTCATAAAAACCATTGACAAGTATCAAACACCTATTATTAACGATATTCTTAAAAGAAGGTTTTTCTTCTAAAGTCTCTATTCTTGCATTTAAGGTATAATTTCTGTTCCAGGAGGCATCTGCCCAATACGGAATCAATCCCCATTGATACAACTGTATCTCATGCTCATCTTGATCTGTAATAACCGGGGTTTTTGGAAAATCAAATGCTTTTATAACTTCACTCGGGTCAAACTGATCTAGACCGGTAATCTTGGCATCAAATTGTCTTTTTAATTCTTCCTTCTTTTTTGTGATCTTTGTTTGGTAGCACATGGGTAAATGATGTAATGATTCAATGATTCAATGATGTAATGATTCAATGATGTAATGATTTAATGATGCAATGATTTAATATTTTAAAGTACGAAAGCTGTTTCTTCCTCTAGTAGGAGAAATTTATTTTCGTTCTTATTTCTAAATCCTCTGAGGATTCTTTGAACGTCTCTGTTGTCCTTTTTAAGAATCAAAAATTCCTTTAGCTCTGACAGATTACTTACCTGTTGCTGGTCATCGATATAACCGAAACCTTGGTAAATACCATTTTCAATTAGCACGAAAGATTTTTCTTCTTTGTTTCTTCCCCTTTGAGCGATCAAATAGCTTTTATTGTCATTACTCATGTAAAGAATTGCTTCCTTAACTCTTTGGTTATAGTTTTCCAGCGATTCTTCTCCACGACAAACCCCTTTGCACTTTTTGATCTGATAATGAAAGCAGGA
>RCND010001194.1_pt1 | contig 14703 bp, 11 predicted proteins | sample 2041351 | NCBI WGS metagenome assembly RCND01 (sample SAMN09708230, study PRJNA481090) | Marine sediment metagenome, whole genome shotgun sequencing project. | biome: marine sediment; feature: ocean; material: sediment; isolation source: Sewage treatment plant 12B marine sediment (STP12B) ...
GATCAGAAAGCAGGTGAGGTTAAAAAAGCCGGTAAGATACTGCTGGCAACTGTAAAAGGAGATGTTCATGATATTGGGAAAAATATTGTCGGGGTTGTGCTCAGTTGCAATAATTATGACATAATTGATCTTGGAGTGATGGTTCCATCAGAAAAAATATTGAGCAAAGCAAAAGATGAAAAAGTTGATATGATTGGATTAAGCGGATTGATAACACCTTCACTTGAAGAAATGGTGCATGTTGCAAAAGAAATGGAAAGAGAAAATTTTAATATTCCCCTTTTGATTGGTGGAGCTACTACTTCTAAAGTTCACACAGCAGTTAAGATTGATGAAAATTATTCAGAAGCTGTGGTTCACGTGCATGATGCATCTAAAGCTGTAACGGTTGCTGGGAAATTGTTTAACAAATCCAATAAAAAAGATTTTATGGATGATATCTCTCTTGAATATAGTAATATGAGAGAAAATCATTTTAAGAAACATTCTGCCAAAAATTATATCTCAATTGATGAAGCAAGAAAAAATAGATTAGAGGTTGGGTGGGGAAGACAATCCATTATTAAGCCCAATTTTATTGGGATGAATAAACTAAATGATTTTTCATTACAAGAAATTCAAGAATATATCGATTGGACCCCTTTCTTTATTGCATGGGAAATGAAAGGAAAGTATCCAACAATTTTTGAAAATGATAAATATGGTGCTGAAGCAAAAAAACTTTTTGATGATGCTCAAGTTATTCTTCAAAAAATTATTAATGAGAAATTGCTTACTGCTAATGCTGTTTACGGAATATTCCCGGCTAATAGTATTAATGATGATATTGAACTTTATGAGAATGAGACGAGGGGAAATATAAAATCTATATTCCATACACTAAGGCAGCAAGCGGACAAATCTTCTAATTTGGCTTTAGCTGATTTTATTGCTCCAAAGAAAAGTGGATTAAATGATTACATTGGAGCTTTCGCTATAACAACGGGAATTGGATCAAAAGAATTAGTTAAAAAATATGAAAATAATCATGATGACTATAATGCAATTATGGTTAAGGCAATTGCTGATCGCTTAGCCGAGGCTTTTACAGAACTGCTTCATGAAAAAATTAGAAAAGAAATTTGGGGTTATGCTTCTGAAGAAAATTTGGAGAATACAGAACTTATTTCAGAAACATATCAAGGCATTCGTCCCGCTCCGGGTTACCCTGCCCAACCGGATCATACTGAAAAAGTAGAATTATTTAAATTACTTGATGCTGAGAAAGCAACAGGAATTACTTTAACTGAAAGTTTAGCAATGGATCCGCCAGCATCTGTTTGTGGATTATATTTTGCTAATCCAAATTCAAAATATTTTAATGTCGGCAAAATAAGTAAAGATCAGGTTGAAGATTATACTAGACGTAAAAATATGACAATAAAAGAAACAGAAAAATGGCTCTCACCAAATCTCAATTATTAATTTGTTGAGGAGGAAATGAAGAGAATAGCACTTTTATTTATATTGATAATTACGCTTTCACTCTCCACTAAAGCTGAAACAGCCGAAGAACAACATCAGTATTTGGTTTCTAATTATTCTAAACAAGAAGTTAAAATTGAAATGCGAGATGGTAAAAAATTATTTACTGCCATCTATCAGCCAAATAACAAATCAGAACTCAGCCCTATAATAATTTGGCGAACTCCATATAGCTGTTCCCCCTACGGAGAAGATAAATTCTTAAATAGAGGCATTAATGCGTTTTTCCATTTTATAAAAGAAGATTACATTATTGTTATTCAGGATGTGAGAGGTAAATTCATGTCTGAAGGTGAATTTGTAAATATGCGTCCTTATATCCCGAATAAAAAATATAATGAAATTGATGAAACAACAGATGCATACGATACTGTTGAATGGCTTGTAAATAATGTTGAAAACAACAATGGCAATGTGGGAGTTTGGGGAATTTCTTATCCCGGTTTTTATGCGGCAATGGCTGCAATTGATTCACATCCAGCTCTAAAAGCAGTTTCACCACAAGCGCCAATTGCAGACTGGTTTATTGGTGATGATATGCGCCATAACGGAGCATTTTCGCTTCTGCTTAATTTTAATTTTTTCGATGTTTTTGGAGTAACAAGAGATTCATTAACCACAACATGGCCAAAAGGAATAGATTACCCTTCTCCTGATGCATACAGCTTCTTTATGGATTTAGGCCCAATAAAGAATGTAAATAAATTATACTATAATAATAAAATACTATTCTGGAATAGTACAATTTCTCATCCAAATTATGATAAATTTTGGCAGAAAAGAAATACCCTGCCTCATTTCAACAATATAAAAACTGCTGTTATGACTGTTGGAGGTTGGTTTGATGGTGAAGATTTATACGGCGCACTCAAGACTTATGAATCGATTGAAAATAAAAATTCAGATAATCAAAATATTCTTGTAATGGGACCTTGGCCTCATGGAGGATGGACTAGAACAAAGGGGAATAATTTTGGTATTATGGATTTTGAGTCAAATACCAGCGATTATTATATTGAGCAAATTGAACTTCCCTTTTTTAATTATTACCTCAAAGAGAAAGGTGAAAAAGATTCAACCGAAGCATATATTTTTAACACCGGAAATAATATTTGGCACAAATTTGATAATTACCCTCCTACTAACACTAAAAATGAAAGTTTATATCTAACCGAAAATCATAAGCTTTCTTTTGAGCAAAATGAATCTAGTAGTTTACACTATTCTGAATTCATTAGTGATCCGAACAAACCAGTGCCTTATACCTCTGAAAATCTTGATTCAAAGAAGTTTTACTTTACAGAATATATGGTTGAAGATCAAAGATTTGCTTCCACACGACCGGATGTTTTAGTCTTTGAATCTGATGAACTTAAGGATGATTTAACGATTATTGGTGAAATAAATTCTGAATTATTTGTTTCGACTTCAGGAACAGATTCTGATTGGATTGTTAAAGTTATTGATGTCTTCCCAGATGATGAGCCAAATCCAAATCCGAAAGGAGTTGAAATGGGTCGATACCAAATGCTGGTAAGAGGAGAAATACTTAGAGGAAAATATAGAAATAGCTTTGCAAATCCTGAACCTTTTGTTCCTGATGAAGTAACTAGCATAAGTTTACGACTAAACGATGTCTGCCATACTTTTAAGAAAGGCCATAAAATAATGGTACAAATTCAGAGCAGCTGGTTTCCGTTATTTGATAGAAATCCTCAAACTTTCACAAATATTTTTACCGCGGATAAAAAGGATTTTGTGAAAGCCTTAAATAAGGTTTACTTTTCAAAAAATTATCCTTCAAGAATTAATTTCAATACTAAGTAGCATTCATCATAGTGGCTAAAAAAAGTATGCGGAAATAAAAATTATTATGTTTGAAGATTGATTCAATCTGTTTTTCTATTTTATCAATTAGATAGTTTTTACATGTAAATCCTACCATTTACGTTCTTTTTTGAATATCCTTGTAAAATTCGTTCACTGTTAGTTTGGCTTAGTTATTGTGTAATTAGAATAAGTTTAAATATTTTAATAATATAGCTTGTCTCATTATATTGAGGTAATTATGCAAAGATTGAAGCTAATTTTAACTTTCTGTTTGATTTCATTCTTCACTTCGTTTCTATTTGCTCAAACTAAAATTATTGATCATAATTGTACAGATATTTCACAAATACCGGAAACTGCAATACTAAAAGCAAAGACCGAAATGCATATTGCATATGGTCATACATCTCATGGGAGTCAGATTATCACCGGAATGAATAATCTGGATGTTTTTATGGGCGGCACCGGTTTATTTAATTGGCATGATGGACCTGATGAAGGTTCGATTGATATAGATGATTATTTTATGAGCGGTGATCTTGGAAATCCCGACCGAACCACTTGGGCAGAAAGGACAAGAGAATATTTAAACACTCAAAATAGTAGCGATGTGAATGTTGTAATGTGGTCTTGGTGTGGACAAGCAAGCAGCGCAACGGAAGATGATATAAATACTTACTTAAATTTGATGAGTCAGCTTGAGATAGACTTTCCAGATGTTAATTTCGTATATATGACCGGTCACCTAGATGGCACCGGATTAACCGGAAATCTCCATTTAAGAAACGAACAAATTAGAAATTATTGCAAAGCAAATAATAAATACCTTTTTGATTTTGCTGATATAGAATGTTATGATCCGGATGGGAATTATTATGGTGATAAAAATCTAAACGATGCATGTAATTATGATTCAGATGGGAATGGATCACTTGATGGGAATTGGGCAATTGAATGGCAGAACTCACATACAGAAGGAATTGACTGGTATCAGTGCTCATCGGCACATTCACAACCATTAAATGCAAATCAAAAAGCATATGCTGCATGGTGGCTTTGGGCAACAATTGCAGGTTGGCAAGGAATTTCAAATATTAGTGATAATTATTCTGTCCCATTTGAAATAAAACTGATGAATAATTATCCAAATCCCTTCAATCCTACAACAATAATAGAATATACAATTTCAAGTACTGATCTTGATTTTAGTCCGAATGTAACTTTGAAGGTTTATAATATTTTAGGTTCGGAAATTGAGACATTATTAAATCAAAAGCAGGAATCAGGTGATCATAAAGTGGTTTTTGAGGCTAGAAATTTGCCAAGTGGAATTTACTATTATAGTTTGACCATTGGAGATTTCACAAAAACAAAAAGAATGATTTTAATGAAATAAATTAAAAAGAGCTTAAGCTTCTATAGTAATCTCAATATTTTCCTATTTCTTCGGCAAATTTTAAGATACACCGGCTGGGAAATAAGATAGCATCTCCACTAATTATATTGTAATTAAATTACATTCTTCATATTTTGAAAAACTATTCAATCAAAGGAAGGATATACATGATGAAAAATAAATCTTTGTTTACAATTGTTGTTTTACTCTCAACTTCGCTTACATTTTTAGTAGGAAGGAGTTTTAGAGTTGGGCAAGTGCCAAATGGTTCGAAATTTAGTTGTAACACGTGCCATACAAATGGAGGAGGAACTCCAAGAAACCCTTTTGGTCAAGCAGTTGAATCGATAACAGGCAGTAATAATATAAATTTTTGGGGTCCACAACTTGCCAATCTTGATTCTGATGGCGATGGTTTTTCAAACGGTGTTGAACTACAAGATCCAAATGGTGAATGGACCCCGGGAAGTGCTGCTCCTGGCGATCTTGCGGCTGTTACTCACCCGGGAGATCCAAATGATTTTCCACCTGTAACTTCTGTAGATGAATTGGCTGAGATTCCGAACAATTATCAGCTAGGTAATAACTATCCCAATCCTTTTAATCCTACAACAAATATAACCTTCAGCATTCCGGAAAATTCTAATGTCCTCATGGAAGTTTATAATACTCTAGGTGAAAAAGTAAGGACTTTAGTTAATGAAAATTATTCATCTGGTAGCTATACAACATTATGGAATGGAAGAGATGATTTCGGCTTTGAAGTAAACTCGGGTGTTTACATTTACAGAATGGTTACTAATAACTTCGTAGATACGAAACGAATGATTTTGATGAAATAGAAATGATATTTTATCTTGTAGAGACGTAAAAATTACGTCTCTACAAGTGCATTAAATTTAAATTCTGCTATCGAGTTCCTCCAAGTTGTTTCGAATACCTTCTTCTAAAAATTGCCTGAATTCATCAGTAATGGTGGTATCTGTTTCTAACTTCTCAAAAGCTAATTTATAATATTTAATAGCATTCTCATTTTCACCTCTAGTCAAGTAGCACTCAGCTAAACTATCATAGCAATTAGCGAGTTCCGGATATTTTTTTAAGTTCACCTTGAACACCACCAGAGCATCGTCTAATTTATGTTGATTCAAAAAGGTGTAACCTAATGTATTTAACACATTTGGATTTGTAACACCATAAACAGTTTCTAGATTATCAAATTCATCTTCTAAAAATTTCACTCCTCTATCTTCAACTAATTTTCCGAAATAGGCTCTACTTTTCTGCGCAGCAAAATTATTATTACCCGGATATTTTTGTGATAATTTATTCCAATACCCATATGCAGTCTCCAAGTTATTTTCTCTAAAACCATAAATTACTCCTAATGCATAATTAGCTTCATCTTTAAAAAGTTTTCCTTTTTCAGAGGTTATTTCCATTTTGCTAATTCCATCTTCCCTATCGCCTGACATTCCCCCTAACCAAGCCAACACACTTTGGAATCCAGTTATAGTTACTGCCGGAAAATACTCATTAACTCCCAAATTAAAGTATGCATCCGCAAAATCTGGGTCTTCATCAAGAACATCTTCAAAATAATTTTCTGCATTTGATGCATTCCAATACCCTTCCCAAAATTCTTGGTTCATAATATTAACTCTAGATAGAAGTGCATAAGCAGAGCCCAAATAAAAATTATTTTCCAAACTTTCTATTAATTCCTCCCCATTTAAGACTGCTTGCCAAGAATATTTTTTCACCTGACGAATTGTTTCATCTCTTGTGTACGGATTGTTATTTCCAACATATCTTGTATAGAAATAATTGTAAGCCTTAAAGAAATTAAACTTTAACGAACTCGTTTGTATGGCAAGTTCTAAATCAATTAAGGAATCCGATTTTTCCCAATCACCATTGAATAAATGATGATTTATTTCTTGATCCGTGTTCGTAATAACATTTGTTTGGGCAGATAGAGTAAAGGTGAGAAGAGTGAAAAGAAAAATGATAATTTTCTTCATGTTACCTCCTTCAAAATATGATAATTATTTTATTAGTTTTGCAATTCTATTAAATCTTACTGAACTTAAAAGATCCAAAGGCCTCGAAAAAGGTATATTAGAATCCCATGACCAAAAAATGATCATAGGCGTTCCGACAATATTTTCTCTCGGTACAAATCCCCAAAATCTGCTGTCTAAACTATTGTCTCTATTATCTCCGATCATAAAGTAATAGTCTTTTGTTATAGTATATTTTTTGGCAATTTTTCCCTCAATATAAACTGAATTATTAAGAACTTCGACAAACTCTCCGCCTAATTCTCTATTTATTAATGTTTTCCATTTTCCAATATTTGATGGATTTAAACTAACAACCTCACCTTTTTTAGGAATTATTAGCGGTCCATAATTATCTTCATTCCATATTGCATTGCTAGGGAATATTCTGGAATTTTTATTTCCTTTACCTACAATTGATCTATTCATATAATTAACATTTGCCGGTATTGGAGATTGTTTTCCGTTTACGAATACTACTTTATTTTTAATTTCAAGTGTATCTCCAGGTAATGCAACGCATCGTTTAACCCAAAATTCTACGGCATCATCTTTTAATTGATTTTGATCACCCGGAAATCTGAATACAATAATTTCATTTCTCTCAGGTTCTCTTATTGGAGATAATCTAAAATAAGGAATTTCAACGTCGGTAAATGGAATGTAAGTAGGAGTTGACGCTCCAAACACAAATTTATTTATGAAAAGTCGGTCACCTGTAAGAATTGTATTTTCCATTGAAGGTGTTGGAACAATCGAACCCTCAATTAAAGCTGAGGAAATAAATACGAATATTATTGCTGTTAAAAGTAAACTTTTAGATTCTCGCAATAATATCTTCTTATTAATTTTTACTTTTTTCATTTTTTCTCCACTAATATATTTTTTTGGACGATTCTATTACTAATTTGTTCATTCTATAATTAATGGAGGAAAATTTTTACCCTAAAGATTTATTTAAATATTTGAGATTTGTATATGTTAAAAACTTCGAAGGATTTTTATCACTTAAAAAGTTTATCCCCGAATTTCCAATTAAATTTGAAATTCAGGGATAATAAGTTTTTTGAAAATGATTTCACAATTATGGCGAAATAAAAGAGGAAAGTTAATTTTTAATTTGATAACTGATAATTATAAATAAATCACAATAATTATCTATTTGTTAATTACTATTTTTGTTCATCCTCATTCAAAGGGTCTTTAAAACTTTTTTCGTATTGTTTAATGGCACGTTCACTCATACCCATGCTTGAAAATCCACCATCGTGATATAAATTTTGCATAGTAACTTTTTTAGTAAGATCCGAAAATAATGTGATACAATAATTAGCACATTCATCAGCCGACGCATTACCTAAAGGCGACATACGTTCGGTAAAATCTAATAACGAGTCAAATCCATCAATACGACTACCAGCAGTTGTTATGGTTGGAGATTGCGAGATTGTATTAATTCTAATAAATTTTTCTCTCCCGTAAATATATCCAAAGCTTCGTGCTATAGATTCAAGGATTGCTTTGGCATCAGCCATATCGTTGTATCTGTCTAATGTACGCTGTGCAGCTATATATGATAATGCCAGTACCGATCCCCATTCATTAATTGCGTCGTGATTACGACATGTTTGTAATGTTTTATGGAACGACAATGCGGATACATCCAATGTTTTCAAGAAATTCGGATAATTAATATTATCATAAGGAATATCTTTTCTAACGTTTGGTGACATGCCAATGGAATGGAGTAAGAAATCAAATTTTCCACCAAAATGATTGATAGATTTTTTTATTAAATTTTCAATATCCTCAAGATTAGTAACATCACAAGGAATTACCGGTGAATTAATTTTTTCAGCAAGTTCATCAATTTCACCCATTCTAATTGCAAATGGAGCATTTGTTAAAACAATTTCCGCACCTTCATCATAAGAGCGTTCTGCAACTTTCCACGCAATCGAACTATTGTTTAAAGCTCCAAAAATAATGCCTTTTTTCCCCTTTAATAATTTATAAGCCACTTCTTTTATTTTCCCCTATAAAATTTAAAAGTTGTACAATTCTTTAATCTCAATTTAATAATTAAATTTTATGGAAATGATTTTTCTTCAACAATTGTCCTACTCAGTTATTTGCAAATAGCAACTGTTTAGAGTTCTTACTATTTGTTTACTAAGTCATAGAATTCAAATAGGAAAAAACTCCAACTACGAAACTTTTCGTATTTCAAATCGTCATATATGTAGAATTGGAGAAAAAATGAAAAAATTCAAACCAACAGAGGCAGAACTTGAAGTACTTGGATTATTATGGAACAATGGTCCTTCAACTGTAAAAGAAATAAATGATTTACTAAATCAGGAAAAAGAAGTTGGATATACTACCACTTTAAAGATTATGCAGATAATGTTTGATAAAAATATTCTGACAAGAGAAAAATTGGGTAGAAGCCATATTTATAATGCGGCAATTAATAAAGGTGAAACCCAAGGAATACTATTAGAAAAATTTCTAAAAACAACTTTTTCTAGTTCAGCAAGTAAGTTAGTAATGCAGGCGATTGGTCGTGCAAGTACGACACAAAACGAAATTGATGAAATAAAAAAATATCTTGAAATGTTGGAGAAAGGCAAAGATGGAACTAAATAGTATTACAAATGCATTAGGCTGGACAATTATAAATTCGCTTTGGCACGGATTATTTATACTAATCATACTTGCTATTGCTATGGTAATAATTAATCCAAAATATTCGCAAGTAAGATCAATGATAGCTTACGCTTGCTTGTTATTCGTATTTGCTGCTTCCATTAGAACTTTCTCTGATTTGTATTTTAATAGACAACTTCCTTCTGAGCATAACGCATCAACTTTGATAAAAAATGATTCAGACTTTGCACTATTACAACAAATTCAATTCAATGAAAATATCGAGGCGAATACTTCCATATCAACTTGGAATAGAGTTATTAATTCTATCTCAGGTTATGGAAGCAGTAATATAAACCACATAGTAGCATTTTGGCTGTTTGGAATGTTGATCCTAACAATTCGAACTCTGGGTGGATATTTCTACATGCAGAAAATAAAAACCCAAAACCTAATTCCAGTTGATATTAATTGGCAAACAATGGTAAAAGTTATTGCAACTAAATTTGGAATCGGCAGAAAAGTAAAAATATTTGAATCAACGATAATAAAGTTTCCAACCGTAATTGGCTATTTCAAACCCGTTATTCTGATGCCACTTGGAACTTTAACAGGAGTGCCAGCCGAGCAAATAGAAATGATACTTGCTCATGAATTAGCACACATAAAGAGAACCGACTATTTACTAAATCTAATTCAATCGTTTTTAGGAATTATTTATTTCTTCAATCCGGCAGTTTGGGCAATATCAAAAATAATTAGAACAGAGAGAGAATATGCTTGCGATGATTTAGCGCTTAGCATAAATGCAGATTCTTCTATTCTGGCAAAAGCATTGGTTGCTCTCAATCAAATTGATGGGCACATACCAGTTATTGCGTTATCTGCATTAGGAACAAAAAATTCATTATTAGGGAGAATAAAAAGAATGACAAAGAAAAACATCAATCAAATAAACTACCCAAGAAAATTGTTTATTTCATCTATTTTAGTAACCGCACTAATTACAATAACCTTGCTTGCATGTTCATCATCAATGGATAATTACAATAGTCAAAGTACACTGAAATCTTCGGCTGTAAACTTTTCTTCAATGTCATCAGAAGTTAAAGAACCAGAAATACCTTCTCAACCAGAAGAGATCTCGCCGATTAAAGAAATTGTAAAAACTAATGATATTACTAGAATTGAAAACCTTAGCGAAATTGATGGAAAAAGAAAATTTGATTTTACTAGAAACGATATTCATTGGAAAGGTGTCATTAAAGATGGAAAAATTGTAAAACTTTATAAAGATGGTAAAAAAATGTCAGATTTGGAAATTGCTGAGAATGAGAACTTCATTTTATATACTTTAGCAGATATTGATGAAGATATGGCACAGTTTGAAATTGACATGCAAGACTTCAAACTAGATATGAAACAATTAAAAGAAGACCTTAAAGATATTAAGGTGGATATTGATTTTGAACATCTTAATGAAATAGGTGAACATTTTAATTCTGCTGAATTTAAACATGAAATGAAGGAGTTGGCACGTGAATTAGAACATGTAAAAGATATTGACATTGATTTTGATAAGGAATCTTTTAAGGAAAGTATGAGAGAATTGAAAGATAACCTACATGACTTGAAAATTGATATGAGTGACTTAGATATTGACCTTTCTGATCTTAAAATCGACATGAAAAATCTAAAAGTTGAAATGAAAAAATTAAAAGTCTTCATGAGTGAAATGAAATCTGATTTAGTTAATGAAGAAATTATAGGTAATAAGGATGCTGATTTTGAACTTGATTTGGATCAGGATAGACTACTTGTAAATGATAAAAAGCAACCAGATTATTTACATAAACGTTATCTCAAAATGTATAAAAAACATTTTGGTAAAGATTTAGACGACGATTTCCATATCAGAAATTGAATAAAAATATTTGAAGAGATGCAAAACCTTGCATCTCTTCAAATTCCCATCATACTTGCCATATTCATATTTATGTTTTAATTTCAGCTATAAATTCATAGAAAGGGATAATATGGCAGAGTTAAAAACTAAATTAAATAATGCAAGCGTAGAAAAATTTCTTAATTCAGTTGAGGATAAAGAGAAGAGAGAACTCTCATTCAAAGTTCTTGAATTGATAAAAAAAATAACAAAGGAAGAACCCAAAATGTGGGGAACAAGTATTGTTGGGTTCGGAACTTATCATTATAAATATAAAAGCGGTCAAGAAGGTGATTGGATGCAAGTAGGTTTCTCTCCCCGGAAGCAAGCTGTTACACTTTATATAATGTCGGGCTTTAGCAGATACGATGAATTAATGAATAAACTTGGCAAATACAAAACCGGCAAATCTTGTCTTTACATAAAGAAAGAAGAAGATATAGATTTTAAAGTTCTGAAAGAACTGGTTGCACAATCTGTAAAATATGTTAAGAATAAGAAGTGGGAATAATTACTCCTTAATTCCTTGCTCTCACATATTTATGAGTGAAATAAAAGTTGATTTAGAGATTACTCAAAATAAAAAATGTTAGAGAAGACAATATAATTTTTTTTGTGTTATAATTGTAATTTCGAAATGAGCGCAAGCGATTGAGAAATCTTAATAGAATGTTTATTTCGAAGAAAATATTATTCTCTCAAAAATCATTGCAAGTACTACTACAATAACACAACCAATAAAATTAAACCATAAATATGGAATATCTGTAAAAGCAAACAGGAGTAGAACAAAAATTTCTGCTATAATTGCCGCAATAAAAACTGAATTGCCACCCACTTTTTTAATATAAAAAGCGACTAAAAATATTCCGAGTATTGTTCCATAAAAAAGAGAACCAAGTATATTAACAGCCTCAATCAGTGATCCTAAACCATTAGCAAAAAGTGCGAAGAAAATAGCAAATCCACCCCAGAAAATTGTTGAGATTTTTGAAACGGTTAAGTAGTGTTTCTCGCTGCCCTCTTTATATATCATTCTTTTATATATATCCATTACTGAAGTGGATGCCAAAGCGTTAAGTTCTGCAGATGTCGATGACATTGATGCAGATAGAATTGCAGCAAGCACAAGTCCAATTAAACCTGTTGGCAAAAAACCTAAAACAAAACTGAGAAAAATAAAATTTGTATCATTTCCATCACTCGAAGGATTATTAGTTTTAATTAGATCAATAGCCTTCACTCTAATATCATTTGCTTTTTTATTCTCGCTAATAATTTCTTCTCTAGAAGAATTTATAAGTTCATCATTATTCTGATCGAGCGCTGAAACCATTCTATTTATTGATTCTTTTTTATTCTTGTGAACCTCTAGGTAATCTTCCTCTAATTTGAGATACTCTGCTGAATATTGGCTATTTACAATGTTGTTTTGTTCAACTGGATTAAAATAAAGCGGTGGAGTTACAAATTGATAAAACACAAATACCATTGCACCAATAAGCAATATGAAAAATTGCATTGGTATTTTTATCATTCCATTTAGAAGCAAACCCATTCTACTTTGGGTTATTGAACTCCCAGAGAGATAACGCTGCACTTGAGACTGATCTGTACCAAAATAAGATAATGCTAAAAACGTTCCCCCAATTAATCCTGACCAAAATGTGTATCGGTCATTTAGGTTAAACGAAAAATCAATTGTGTTTAATTTTCCCATTTTACCAGCGATATGTAACGCATCACTAACGCCAACATTTGCCGGTAATAATTTAAATATCATAAATGCCGCAGAAAGCATCCCAAAAAATATTACAGTCATCTGAAGCATGTGAGTTTTGTTAACAGCTTTTGTACCGCCAGATGCTGTATAAATAATTACCATTGCACCAATAACTAAGATTGTCCAGTTTAAAGACCAACCGAGAATTGCGGAAATTATTAGTGCCGGAGCAAAAATTGTAAACCCAGCAGCCAAACCACGCTGAATTAAAAATAAGAAACTGCCAAGCGCCCTGTTCTTAAGATCAAAACGAGTTTCTAAATATTCGTAAGCTGTGTAAACATTTAATTTATGATAGAGTGGAACTGCGGTAATAGAAAGAATTATCATTGCAATTGGTAATCCAATATAAAATTGTACGAATCGCATTCCATCAATATATGCTTGTCCAGGAGTTGACAAAAAGGTTATCGCACTTGCCTGAGTTGCCATGATAGAGAGTGCAACAGTATACCAAGGTGTTGATTTATTAGCGAGAAGAAAATCTTTTACATTTTTACTGCCTCGACTTTTCCATGTTCCATAAGCAACAATAAAAAGTAAGAATCCGCACATTACAAACCAGTCAATGTAACTCATTCAAAAATCCTTCTGAATATATAAAATGCTGTTAGCCAGAATACCAGATTGATCATTACAGCCCAATAAAGTCTCGACCATTTTTTGAGAATTGGAGGATCTTCAATTTGATTTATATTTTCTTCCATTACTTACCTTTCGCAGAAATCATATTAACAAAAATTTTATATGCCCCAGGAACTCCAGCGGGCAATTGCCTGAACCAGGAATAAGCTGAAAAAATAAAAACTCCTTTACCATAATTTGCATAAAGCAACCCGCCAAGTTTTGAGCTTTCTCCTTCATCATTCCCAGCCAATAATGGATAAAGTTTACCTTCCCAACTATTTGCAAAATATAATCCCCTTTCCTGAACCCAGCCATTAAAATCGGCTGAAGTAATTTTATTTGGGTAATTAAATATTTGGTGGTCAGGGACTAGAATTTCTAACTTTGAGTCTTCTTCAGCTATTCTATCTCTACCTGTTGTGCTAAATGGATAAGGACCGATCTGATCAACGTTAATTCCAAACCTGGTATTATGCTGAACTATCCAGGTTCCACCATTTTCAACAAACTCAATTAATCTTTTTTGCTGCCGCTCTAATTGCTTTCTGGTATTAAAAGCACGAACACCACAAATTATAACATCATATTCTGATAAAGCTTTTTTATCTAAATCATCATCTGATAATAATTCAATTTCATATCCAAGCTGAGTTAATGATAATGGAATATCATCCCCGGAGCCCATAATATAGCCAATTCGTTTTTTTTCTATCTCAATTTCCAATTTTATTAAATCAACACTGACTGGTTTAAATATTGTCTGATATTTAATATGTGAATAATCTACCTCAACAATTTCATCAGAAAATGTTTTTCCATTCATTTCTGCTCTAAACTTTGAATATCCAGTTTTAGCATTGCTACTGGGGAAAACATTAAAACTAAA
>RCND010001195.1_pt1 | contig 14699 bp, 14 predicted proteins | sample 2041351 | NCBI WGS metagenome assembly RCND01 (sample SAMN09708230, study PRJNA481090) | Marine sediment metagenome, whole genome shotgun sequencing project. | biome: marine sediment; feature: ocean; material: sediment; isolation source: Sewage treatment plant 12B marine sediment (STP12B) ...
GACCCAGTACGAGACCTGGCGGCAGCTTCTGAGTTCCATCTGGGCCGACGAAACCGGGCTGCCGACGGATCCCAACAGGACGCCCAGCGGCATTCCTCCGCTGAACTGACCGATCACCGTCATGTCTCGGAATCCCCCTTTGCAACCGCCACCGAGGATCGAACCCGAACGCGGGCCGGATCGGGCGGCGCCGTCACCTCGATCGCGATCAGCCCCGCGGCCGTGGGTCGTGGGGCTCCTGGCGCTGCTTGCGGTCGCCCTTGTTGTGGTCGTTGTCGTACTCCCGAAATTGGTTGACCGGCGCGCCGAGACGAAAACCACTGATCCCGTCGCTGAAATCGTCGAACCGACCCCTGCGCCGACAACAACACCCATCCCGCCGACTCCACCGCGTCCCGCGGACGACGGGGTCCGCCGCACGATGAACAAGGCACTCGAGGAGGGCCGGGCAGCGCTGACCAGCGGCGACGCAGCAGCAGCCATCGCCGCCTTTGGTCGCGCCGCGGCCCTTGATCCCGGCAACACCGCTGCCGAGAATGGTCTGCGTCGATCCGAAGTCCTCGCCGAGGTACAAGCGTTGGAAACCACAGCGCTGGCACACGAAGAGCGCCACGAGACCAAAGCCGCGACCCGCGCCGCACGACGTGTCCTCGAGCTCGAACCGAACTCGGAGATCGCCCGTGGGGTGATCCGCAGAGCGGCCCTCGCGGCCGAGAAAGCAGACTATCGTGATCTCGTGACCCGGGGTCTCGCGGCGCTCGAGGCTCGGCAGTACCAACCGGCGCTCGGCGCCTTCTCATCGGCGGCCGAGCACGAGCCGGCGGCGCCCGAGGTGGTCGACGGACTCACCCGAGCCCGAGCCGGGCTCAAGCAGGACGCCGTCAGCCGCCACCTCGCTCTCGCAGCCGAGGCGGAAGAGGCCGAGAACTGGGCGTTGGGAGTGGGCGAGTATCGTTCGGCCCTGGCGCTCGAGCCCAGCCTGGCCGTGGCGCAGGAGGGTGATGTCCGGACCAGCGAACGCCTCGAACTGACCCGAAGAATCGAGTTTCACCTCGCGAATCCCGACCGCCTGGCGACCACCAAGGTCCTGGAAGAGGCGGCCGATCTGGTCGCCGAAGCCAAGGTGGTCGCATCACGGGGGCCGCGTTTCTCGGACCTCATCGACCGCCTCGATCGCCTCATCGTCCAGACCTCGATCCCGGTGCCGGTCATTCTCGAATCGGACGGCCTCACGAGTGTCGTGGTCTTCAGGGTCGGCGAGTTCGGCACCTTCGACCGCCAAACCATCGAGCTGCGGCCCGGGACCTACACGGTCGTCGGTCGACGCGAGGGATTTCGGGATGTTCGGCTCGTCATCAAGGTCGGCCCGGGGCAGTCCCCACCGATCGTGAGAGTCTTCTGCACGGAGGCCATATGAGACTCTCCGTGATCCGCAACGATGAAAGACACGACCTCAGCCTCGGGGTCGATGACTGGCCGATCAGCATCGGCGGCGCCGGGAGCCGGCTTCCCATCGACGGTCTCGACGACGACAGGATCGCGGCACACCTCGGTCTGGCCGACGGTGCGGTCTTTGTCCAACCGACCGCCGACGCGACAGCATCAGTCCACTGCAACGGAGTTGTTCTGACCGCATCCCGGTGGCTCGAGGATGGCGACCGTCTGGCCGTTGCTACTTCCCGGCTCGTTGTCCACATCGAAGACAATCGGATGGAGATCGAACTCGAGCGGCGGCCGGCATCGCAGCCGGGCAAACCCCATCAACCCCCGGCTCGGACCGAAAGGCCTCAGCCGGTGATCATGGTCAAACCCATCAGCTTCACCCCACGTTCAGGGAAGACCGGCGGCGCCCGCAGACGCCTCGGTCTCGGCGCGATTCTGCTCTGGTCGGCGCTTGGAATCATGGGTTTCCTGGCCTGGTACGTCCTCACCGGGCGGACGGTCGAGATCGTGGTGGAGCCGACCCCGGATCGACTCGAGGTCCACGGATCCTGGCCGGTGCTGCCCATCGACGGACGCAGCTTCCTCCACCCCGGCAACTACGAAGTCAAGGCAGAGCTGACCGGCTACCGACCCCTCGAAGAGGCTCTCAAGATCGATGGTGATTCGGCGGCTCGATTCCACTTCACCCTGGATCCGCTGCCGGGGCGAGTCCGGATCACCACGGGTGATCTCACCGACGCCGAAATCCGGGTCAACGGCGAGACCGTGGCCTCAAGCCCCGCCATCATCGAACTTCCCCAGGGCGAGCACGCCATCGTGATTCGCGCCCGCCGGCACGCCGAGGCCATCCGTCGGATCGCCATCACCGAGCCCGGTGAGGAACTCGAACTCGACATCATCCTCGTTCCGGCTTGGGCGCCGGTTCGCTTCCGTTCGGATCCTGCCGGGGCAGAAGTCCTGGCCGACAGTCATGCCCTCGGGACGACCCCACTCACCGCCGAGCTTGGCGCCGGGGGGCACTCCATCGAGCTTCGTCTCGCCGGCTACGAACGCCACCGAATGCCCATCACCGTGACCGCCGAGGTCGCGCTCGACCTCCCCTTGATCCGACTCTCGCGGGCGTCGGCTCTGCTGACGGTGACAAGTGATCCCAAGGGCGCCAGCGTGACCCTCGATGACACCTTCATGGGTGTCACGCCCATCGAGATCGCCGTCACCCCCGATCGAGAGCACGAGCTCACCCTCGCCAAAGGAGGGTTTTCGCTCCACCGCCGAAACCTGCGCCTGGCGTCCGGCCAACGAGAGAACCTGGCCATTGAGCTCACCCCGCTCGTGGGAACCATGCGATTCCGCTCGCAGCCCCCCGGAGCGGAACTGTTCATCGACGGCGAGTCACGGGGACGCACCGATCTCGTTTTAGAACTCGAAGAGCGGACCCACCTGGTCGAGATCCGGCTCGACGGGTATCTCCCTTTCAAGACGACCATCACCCCACGAGGACAGACCGTAGGCGAGGTCAATGCGGTGCTCGAATCGGTAGCAGCGGCTGCGGCCGCCCGCCGGCCCCCGGTGATCACCAGCCCCCAGGGCGTCGAGCTCAGGCTCATCGAAGGGGGGCGCTTCACCGCCGGCGCCTCACGCCGGGTACCCGGCCGGCGCGCCAACGAGACCCTGCTCTCCATCGAGATCAGCCGCCCCTTCTATCTCGCGGTGCGGGAGGTCACGAACCGCGAATTTCGGGCCTTTTACAAAGGCCACCGTTCCGGCAGCGCGGGTTCGGCCAACCTCGAGATCGACCACCACCCGGCGGTTCGGGTGAGTTGGGACAATGCCGCCCGCTACTGCAACTGGCTCTCAGAGCAGGAGTCCCTACCACCCGTCTACATAAAAAAAGCCGGCACCATGGTCCCGCGATCGCCGCTTCCGGCCGGCTACCGGCTTCCCACCGAGGCGGAGTGGGTCTGGGCGGCTCGATACGATAGGGAAGGCCAGGAGAGAAAGTACGGATGGGGCGGGGAGTTGCCGATCCCATCTCAGGCCGGCAACTTCGGCGACCGGACCGCCGATCCCATCTTGGGCGACAGCCTGCCGGACTACTCGGACGGCTACCCCGCCACCGCCCCGGCGGGCTCATTCAGTGCCAATCAGCGCGGTCTTTTCAACATCGGCGGCAACGTCTCGGAGTGGGTCCAGGATCTCTACACCATCTACCCGCCGAGCAAGGCAGTGATGGTGGATCCCTTGGGGCCTTCCGAGGGCGAGTACCATGTCATTCGCGGCGCCAGTTGGATGGATGACAACGTGACCGAGCTTCGACTGAGCTATCGCGACTACGGTGATGAACCGAGACCGGATGTCGGCTTCCGTGTTGCGCGGACGGCTCCTTGAGGTCGCGATGGACCGAACCCCGGATCGAGAGGATCGAATGAACAAAACCAAGATCGCACTCCTGGTACTTATCCTGGCAGCCGCGGCGGCCATTGCCATCATCGGCCCCGGAATTTCATCGGCGAGCGCCTCGGCGCAGGAGACCGAGGTCAAAGACGAAGACTTCATCCCCTCCGAGGAGCTGCCACCCGACAGCGCCGTGGCGTTTCCGGTGGACATCTGAGCACGGCCATGCGAAACAGCAGACCCTCTGAATTCGTCTACCAGCTCGCCGCGCTCTTCATCGCCGTCATCCTCGTTCACAGCATCTATGTCACCGTGGTCCGGCCGCGCGCCGACGTCGACCTCGCCCTGCAATCGGCGCAGATGCAGGCCGACCCCGACGCCGTGCCCGAGCGCTCGGTCTGGATCATCATCCGCGACTTCGAGCAGGAGGCGTGCTTTGTCCTCATGCTCTGGGCCATGGCCATGATGGCCGCCAAGTGGGTCGCCACCAACCGGGAGAACGGCCTGCTCGACACCGACCTCATCCCGGTGGCGCCGGGGATTCGGATTCTCCCTGAGGATGCACGCGAGTACACCCGGCAGATCCAGGCGCTCCCGGCGAAGGAACGGCAGGCGTTGCTGCCGCGCGCCCTCGAGTCGGCGCTGAATCGCTTCAGCGCCACGGGGAGCATCCAGGCGGCATCCGAGACCGCCCATGCCGCCTGCGAGGCCGAGGCCGACCGGCTCGATTCCGAGCTCGCCATGGTCCGCTACATCGCGTGGGCGATCCCCTCCATTGGGTTCATCGGCACCGTGCGCGGCATCGGCGAGGCGCTCGGTCTCGCCCACAAGGCCGTGGCCGGCGAGATCTCCGGGGTCACCCGGAGCCTCGGAATCGCCTTCAACTCGACCTTTATCGCGCTGCTCATCAGCATCGTTCTGATGTTCCTCCTCCATCAGCTCCAGCTCCAGCAGGAGCGGCTCGTGCTCGACACCTCGAGCTATATCGACGACGGGCTGGTCGAACACCTCCAGGTTGCGGCGCCGACACCCGCGGAGCGAACCGGGTGAACAGCCCGCGATCGTTGCCGCCATCTAGCGCGCCCACTTCTCGTGGATGTGGCTGTGGCCTCCCGGGCAGGGCTGTTAACGGAATGGCGACATGAGGCTCGCCATCGAGCTTGCCGATGCCGGGCTCATCGCCCTGCCCGAAGAGGGTGAGGCGGCGGCACCCAGCCCCGGGATCGCCATCGTGGACGGAGAAACGATCGCCGTCGGTTCCGAAGCCGCGGCACGAGCGCGTTTGACGCCACGCCGACTGCACACCCGCTTCTGGCAGGACATCTCCACTGAGGAGCTCGGCCGCCCGTTCCCCCGTCAGCTGAGATCGGCCGATCTCGCATGGACCCATCTCTCCGAGATCTGGCGCCGGACCGGTCGCGGAGTCTCGAGCGTTATCCTGGCGTTGTCCGATGGCCGCACCGAGGATCAACTCGGGCTCATTCTCGGGGTTGCTCGTTCGGCGGGCCTTCCTGTCGACGGCATGGTCGATGCGGCGGTGGCGGCCTCCGTCGGGCGACACGGCGACCGGCCCTTCCTCCACCTCGATCTCGAGCTCCACCGAGCGATCGTCACCATCGAAGAACCCGGGCCACGGCTGCGGACGGCCCTGAGCTCCAATGCGATCGGGCTCGCGGTGCTGCACGATACGTGGCTGCGTCTCATCGCCGGGCTCTTTCTCAAACACACCCGATTCGATCCGTTCCACTCTGCGGCGAGCGAGCAGGATCTTTTCGACCGGCTCCCCTCCATCCTCGGCCAACTCGGCCGGCGGTCCTCGACGACCGTGACCCTCGCCGCGGATCAGAAGACCTTCAGCATCGAGCTCGAGCGTGATCGGGTCGGGTCCGCCGCCGAAGTTCATTACCACGCACTCGACGAACTCGTGCGCTCGGCCCTGATCCACGAGCCGGACCGGGTGCTGCTGACCGCGCGGGCAGCCGCCATGCCGGGTCTGACGGATCGGCTCGCCGCACTGACCGAACTCGATGTGATCGAACTGCCCCTCGCGGCAGCAGCCGCGGGCGCCCACCAACGCGCCCACCTCATCGTCACACGGGGTGAGGCTCTCCCGCTGGTGACGGATCTCAGCGATGCGGGTTAGGCGCCAAACCAACCCCATCGGTCTGTCATTCCTTGATGCCATGACCTGTGGACTCGGGGCGGTTGTGTTGCTCTACATGGTGATCAACGGGTCGGTGCAGCAACACACCGAGGAGCTCACCAGAGATCTCCAGGCCGAAGTCGACCGGCTCGAGATCGAGGTCCTCGATGACCACGCGCGGATGGTCGAGCTCCGCAACTCGGTTCGGCAGGTCGAGGATGAACGACTCCGAGCGAGCGGGCTTTCGCGTCGTCTCATCGAGAACTTGGAGGAGATCCAGGTCGAACTCGCCACCTTCGACGGATCGACCATCGCCCGCCGCGAGCACATCAACCGCCTCATGGCCGATGTCAGGTCTCTCGAAGAGGACGCCAAGCGGTTGTCCGCCGCGACACCCAGCGACGAGACCCCCGGCAGCAGGATCCGCACCCATGTCGGCGACGGCGACCGCCAGTACCTCACCGGACTCAAGGTCGGAGGCAACCGGATCCTCTTTCTGGTCGACGCCTCGGCGAGCATGCTCGATGACACCATCGTCAATATCATCCGCCGCCGCAATCTGCCCGACACCGAAAAGCTCCGGGCCGAAAAGTGGCGCCAGGCGGTGGCCACCGTCGACTGGTTGACGACCCAGATTCCGCGCACCAGCGAGTTCCAGATCTACACCTTTTCCGACCGTTCCCGAGCGGTGCTGCCCGACACCGCGGGCCGGTGGCTCGACGGTGGCGATCGGGAGGTTCTCGAACGCGCCATGGCTTCCCTGCGCCAGGTGGTGCCCGGCGGCGGGACCAATCTCCACGCCGCCATGACCGTGATCACAGGTCTGAATCCACGACCGGACAATGTGACCCTGCTCGTCGACGGTCTGCCGACCATGGGCGCCGGCAAACCGAGCCGGGGCACCGTGAGCGCTCACCAACGGGCCAAGCTCTTCGCCCGGGCCATCAAGAGCCTGCCGCGATCCATCCCTCTCAACATCGTGCTCTTCCCCATGGAGGGCGACCCCATGGCGGCCAGCGCCTACTGGCAGCTCGCAATGGCCCATCGGGGCTCGTTCATGTCGTTGTCGGAGGATTGGCCGTGAAGCGCCGCGAGGAACTCTCGGTCTTCTCGCTGTCGTTCCTCGACGCCATCTGCTGTGGATTCGGTGCCATCGTGCTTCTCCTGGTTCTCACCAAGGTCGGCGAGCCGAGGGCCATCGAGACGGCGCGTGAGGATCTCGATGGCTTGGTGGCTCGCCTCGAGGCCGAGCTCCATGAGATCCGCGGCGAGACCGTCATTCTCGAGCGTGATTTGACCACCCGGGAGAAACAGCTCTCTGAGGAGCGTGCGGCCGTGGCCCGGCTCCGCGGCGATCTCGAGGAGATTCAGGGGGAGTTCAAGGCCAGCCGGCAGTACTCGGAGGTGTCCGAGATCGTCGAAGGCCGACTGCTCGCGGCCCAGCAGGAGCTCACCGATGAGATGCGCCGGCTGCAGGATCGGCAGTACCGAAGGCCGCCCGAGGATGCGATTGTCGGCGGGATCCCGGTGGACAGCGAGTACGTCATCTTCATCATCGACACCTCGGGAAGCATGAAGCACTACGGCTGGTCTTCGGTTGTACGAAAGATGTCCGAAGTCCTCGACGCCTATCCAAAGGTCAAGGGACTCCAGGTCATGAACGACATGGGCCAATACATGTACTCCCACTATGCCGGAAAGTGGATTCCGGACACTCCGGGCCGCCGGCGCGCGGTCAAGGAACGGCTGGCGAGCTGGAATGCCTTTTCCAATTCCTCTCCGGTGGAGGGAATCACCGCCGCCATCCGGACCTTCGCCCGCGGCAACCACAGGATCAGCCTCTATGTCTTCGGCGATGAGTTCTCAGGAGGATCCATCGACCAGGTCGTCCGTTCAGTCGATCGGATCAATGCCCCGAATCGCAATGGAGAGCGGCCGGTGCGGATCCACGCCATCGGCTTTCCCACGGTCTTCCAGGTGGCCGGAGCCCCCGCCTCGACTGGAATCAAGTTCGCCACCCTGATGCGGATTCTGTGTCGGAGGAACGGGGGGACGTTTGTGGGGCTCAGTACTCTCGATTGATGTTGAGGCGAACGCCCTTGGAGTCGCGATGGGAGCGGTGCGCAGGCACCTTTTCGCGGCGAAAAGAGAGCCAGGCACCGAGTCCACGTTCTCTCGAGGGTTCACAGAATTGGCCTCGAACGGACGTGCCGTCTCAAATCGATGTTGGGAAGGGGGGCCTCGACGTGCGCGACACACTTCGGGCCCAACCATCGTTTGAGGGGGCACTCACGGGGAGCGCGATGGGAGTACCGGGCTCAGAATCGCCTCTCCCGCCTACTCGATGTACCCCAACGCCCTCAACTGCTCGATGGTCTCGTCGTCGAGCTTCTTCGAGGTCAGGCGGTCGAGGGCGCCAAGACCCTCCGAGAGGGTTCCCAGACACTCGAGAAGAGCATCGCTGGGTGGTCCGTTCTCGACCACGAGGCTCGTGAGTTCCTGCTGATCAGCGGTGAGATCGAAGAGCATGTGGCTGTTGTTCTTGACCCGAAGGATCTCCTTCCGGCTTTTGTGCACAACCCCCACCGACAGCAGTCCCTTTGACCGTTTCCGATCCTGGTCGTGCTCTCCGTGGACCGCCCCCTTGTGGGCCTGGTAGCAGATCACACGTTCTTCCGGCAGCTCGCGGCCCTTGGCCGCAGACGCCCAGCTGATGCCCGAAAACTCGGCCGGCACATCGAGACCAAGGAGTTGGAGGATGGTCGGACCGAGATCAAGGAGAGTGGCCTGGCGGCTGATCACCCTCTGCTCGACCGTTCCTTTCCACCTGATCCCCAGGGGGATCCTGAGGGATGGCTCGTAGAGGAACCGACCGTGGCCCCAATAGTTGTGCTCGCCAAGGCTTTCACCATGGTCGGCGGTGATGACCACGATCATCTCGTCGGGCGCGAAATAGTCTTCGAGGCCGTCGATCAGACGCCCGATGGCGGCATCGACGGCAGCCACCTCAGTGTCGTAGCGATCGCTGCGTTTGGGGTCCTTGTCGGCAATCCCGAGTCGCTCGGCATACTCGCGGTGAAAACGGTAGGGAGCGTGGGGCTCAACGTAGTGGGCCCAAATCATGGTCGGCGCCGGAGACTTGGATCGAGTGCCGTCTGCGACCCATTCGAGGACCTCGTCGGTGACATCCTCGCCCGTGGCCTCGCTGTTGAGGAGGCCGAACCATCTCCGGCGGGTGAAGACCTCGACGTACTCTTCGAAGTGCTCCCCGAGGCGTGAGAGATTGTGCTTCAGCGTCCAGTTGCTGACAAAGGCGGCGGTCCGCCAACCCTCACCGGCCAGAACCTTCGGCAGCGATTCGAGCCCTTCCCGCATGCGTAGGCCGTTTCGGGTTGCTCCGTGCAACTGAGGCTCAACACCCGTCAACATGGAACACATCGAGGGATTGGTCAGGGGCTCGCTCGTTCTTGCAGCCTCGAAACGGACGCCATCGGCGAGGATCGCGTCGATGGCGGGAGAGGTCGGGCGCGGATAGCCGTAGATCGAAAGGCGGTCAGCTCGGAGCGCATCCACCGTGATGATGATAACCGCCTTGGGTTTTTCGGCGAAGGCGCCCCCCGCCATTCCCATCATCACGAGACCCAGAACCACACCCCGCCCCAGAATTTTCCGAGTTCCATCCCCATTGAGCACCGTCTACGTCCTCCTTCGTGACGGCCGCATTCTACTTGAGATCGGAGGACCTGTTTTGACAATCCGGTGTTCCGGCGAGAGACAGAGGGTTTCGAAGTGGGACAGAATGGGACACCCGGATCATCTCAAATTCAGTCTCAAACTTGGCACCTCACTTGCGTATAGATGGAACGGAGGCGGAGATGTCGAACTGCGCTGAAGGGTCGAAGCAAGGGTTTCCACGGGTGATGGTGGTCGACGATGACCTCGCCCTCCTCGATGCCATGAGCGATTGGCTCCAAGCTCGCTGCGGAGCTGAGGTCACGACCTTCGCCTCGGCGGAGGAAGCAATGATCGCGGCCCAACCGCAGAATTTTGATGTCTGCGTACTGGACTATCGACTCGGCGGCGCAGACGGCCTGACCCTCGGCGTCATGCTCCGCGAGATCAACCCCGCTGTTCAGCTGATTCTCCTCTCCGGCCAACTCTCAGCGACCATCGAATCTCTGGCCCTCGAACACGGCTTTGGCCAGGTCTTCGAGAAACCCATCGCTCCCGAGACGCTGATCCAAGCCATCGACACCTAGGAGCGTGTAGTGAATAGGATTGGCGGCGCCTTTCGGGTGTCGTTTGGCCCGATTTTCGCCGTATTCTTGACCCATACCACCAGTATGAATAACGAATCCGACGAAAATCGGCCTCAAACGACCCTCAGAAATCCATCCACCATCTATCCACTACACGCTCCTAGCCCAGCTACACTGGGTGTGAATGAGCACCTTTGACCGAAACTGGCGCGAGCTGCAGCTCGAAACCCTGGTCGATCTGTCGCTCACGATCGGTCGCGTCAGGCCCGAGGAGGCCCTGGTCGAGGAGCTTCTGCAGCGAGCCGTCGGCACCCTCGATGCGGGATCGGGGCTGGTGGCGACCCTTCATCCCGGGGGGCAGGAGGCCATTGTCCGGGCCTTGGGTCTACCACCGAGCTTCGAGGCGGTCCGCAGTCTCTTTCCGGCGGATCTGTTGGAGGAACTCGCATCCGGCCGCTTTGTCCGCGCTCACCGTGACCAGGGAGACCCCGCGTTCGAGCTTCTCGCAGCTCCCCTCAGGGCGGGTCAGGAGTTTCTCGGTCTGGTGGTTCTCGGCGACAAGGAAACCCGGGTCGGCCGGATCCCCTTCACCGACAGTGACGCCCGTTTTCTGCTCTCTTTGAGCAGCATGGTCGCCACTGCGGTCACCACCTCGCGCAGCGTGGCCGCCATCGAACGTGACCGCCAACGACTCGCCGACGAAAACCGGGAACTCCGCGATGTCGCGAGAAGAGAAGGCTTTATCGGCGAGTCACCGCCGGTCAAGGAAATGCTCGAAACCGTTCGCCGGGTTGCCCCGACGGGTGTCAATGTCATGCTCCGCGGTGAGTCCGGTGTCGGCAAAGAACGAGTCGCGCGCCTCCTGCATTCGTTCTCGGAACGCTCCACCGGACCCTTTGTACCCCTCAACTGCGCCGCGTTGCCGGAGAGCCTGCTCGAGGCCGAGATCTTCGGTATCGAGGAGGGCGTAGCCACCGGGGTCCAACGGCGGCTTGGGAAGATCGAGCTCGCCGGCGGGGGAATTCTCTTTCTCGACGAAGTCGGGGATCTGACCCTTTCCCTCCAGGCCAAGCTGCTCCGGGTCGTCCAGGAGCGCGAGTTCGAACGACTCGGCGGGCGCGAACGGATCCCGGTGGATCTCCACCTGGTCACCGCAACCAACCGCGATCTCGAGGCCATGGTCACCGATGGCGACTTTCGCCAGGACCTCTACTACCGACTCCGGGTCGTGGTGGTCAACATCGCTCCGCTGCGCGATCGTCGAACCGACATCCCGCTGTTGGTGCGTCACTTCCTCGAGTTCTACGGCGAACGGTTCGGACGGCCCGGGCTCAAGCTCACAAACGACGCGCTGGCGACGCTGATATCGTTTCCGTTCCCGGGAAACGTCCGCGAACTCGAAAACGTACTTCAGGCAGCCATCGCCCTGGCTCCCGGTGAGTTCATCACCAAAGATGATCTCCGGCTTCACACGATCGGCGCCGATGTGCCGACCACTGACGTGACCATGTCTCTCGAGGAGCTGGAACGACTTCATATCGAACGCGTCCTCAATGCGGTCAACGGCAATCGTACGGCCGCCGCGCGGGTGCTCGGGATCGACAGGTCGACCCTGTATCGCAAAACGCATCAAAATGCACCAACTGATGCAAAACGCGACTGACTAGATAAACGCTTCAAACTCATAATTTAGCGAACGCTATGGGAACTGTTCTCGTTAAGTGGTGCTAAATGCACCGTTTGCATCGGCATCAATCCTGAACACAAGCTGGCACGAAACTTGCCATTCCAGGGGTTGGAGGTAGCTCGATGAGATCCATGGTGCTTGTCAAAATCCCTGGTTCAGCTCTGGCCGTGATCACGGCAGTCGCTGCCGCTCAGATCGCGAACCTCAGTTTTGAGATACCAACCCACCATCTCCAACTTGCGTGGACCCTGACCCGCGTTCTGATACAGTTATAGGCTCATCATGGAAGTCGTGCTGCACCTACCGGTGGTGCCGAACGTCGAGTTGGTCGCTGCAAAAGCCGTGGAAACCGTTGGTGGGGCCCTCGGTATGCACCAAACCGGCATTGAGGCAGCCAGTGTCGCCATCGTCGAGGCGTGTTTGAACGCTATGGAACACGGCGGCGGTCAGATGGTTGTTCGGATGTCCACCGACCACCCGGAGGGGAGGTCCTGCCTGGTCATCGAAGTCGAAGACCAGGGCAACGGTTTTGACCCCACCGAAGCACCCCGCAACAGTGCAACCCGTGTCCACGGGTGCACCTCGAAGCGGGGCTGGGGTCTGACGCTCATTCGTGAGCTCATGGACGAGGTGCAGATTCACTCCAATCCCGGTCAGACTCTGGTTCGAATGCGCAAGTACGTGGAGAATGCACCATGAACGAAGAACAGATGAAACTCTCAAAGGATGTCGTCACCGAGGGTTTCGGACTCATTGCTGCCGCCGGCTATATCAACAACGAGGGCGGTCAGGCCATCGCGGACGCCGCCACCGAACTCATCGAGGGCGGATGCCGAACCCTCCTCATCGATCTCGAAGGGACCCGGATCATCAACTCCATCGGAGTGTCGATTCTGCTTGAGATCATGGAAAAGCTCCTCGACGACAAGGGTCAGCTTGCCTTCTGCAACCTCACCCCGACCATCTCCAAGACCTTCGAGATCATGGGTCTCGTCCAGTACGCCACGGTCTTCCCGGATCGCGACACGGCTCAATCCGAACTGATGGGGAATCCCTCTGTCTGAGCTCCTCCGCCTCGCCGACACCGCCCTCAGCAGCCACCAGGGCCCTCAATTCGCCGAGGATCTGCTGCGAGCGGTGGTCGAAGAAACCGGTTCAACGGCCGGGGTGCTGCGCCGGGATGGCGTAGATCACGCCCGCTGGCCCCGCTCGATCTCGCGTCAGGTCGAACAGGCCACCGATGGCTGGACCGAGATCCCCTTCGCCGGCAACATCTCAGGCTTCAGCCTCCACCTTCTCCAACTCGAGCGGCTCGACGAGACCACGCTGGGCGCCGCCCGGCTCGCGCTCCGCGCCTGGCAGCTCCATGAGGAACTCAAACGGACACGCTTCGACGAGCGCTTCCACCTTTGGGAGCTCGAGGCGATCCGCGCCATCGCCGGCAGCATCGGCGGAATCCTCGAACCCGAACGGGTCGCCGAGGAGCTCATCAGCCATCTCGTCGCCCTGCTCGGTGTCCGCAGCGCTCACATCTATCTCGGTGACGACGCAGCCACCGCTACGATCATCAGCGGATTCGGCAGCCCCGCCGTCGACGACGACGGAATCGCCGAAGCTTGGAGTCACGGGGTCTACTCCGAAGAGATCGCGTCCATCCCGCTCGTCGCCGAGAATGGGACCCTCGGTGTCCTCGTCGCCGCGCACAAGGAGGCTCGAGCCGGCACCGAACCTTTTGCCGCCAACGATATCCGCCTCCTTGAGCTCTTTGCGGTTCAGGTCACGGTCGCCATGGAGTCGGTCCGACTCACCCTCGAGTCCCTCGAACGCGAACGGTTGAGAAGCGAGATGGAGATGGCCGCGGTCATCCAGACCCATCTCTATCCTCAGGTCTTTCCCGAGGTCGAGGGCTACCGTCTCGTTGCCAAGGCCACCCCGAGCCGCCACGTTGCCGGTGACACCTACGACGCCTTTGAGGATGGTGATTCTCTGATCGCCACCATCACCGATGTTTCCGGCAAGGGTGTCGGCGCCGGGATGATCGCATCCGGGGTCCACGCCGCAATCCGGTTGATGTCCACCAACGGCGTCGGACTCGCAGACCTGGCCGTACGGGTCAATGTCTATCTCTCCGGCGCAACCGAGAACAATCGGTTCGCAACCTTCGCCATGGTCAGACTCGAACCCGACGGTCGGATAGTCGCGGTCAACGCCGGACACTGTCCGATCCTGATCCGCAGAGCCGACGGAACCATCGACGAGATCTCGTCCAGCGGCTTCCCTCTCGGGATGATGCCCATCGCCACGTACGACGAACACGAGGATCATCTCGAGCCCGGCGATCTGTTGCTGCTCTACACCGACGGTCTGACCGAAGCCGAGGACCCCGACGAGGAAGAGTTCGGTGTCGAACGGGTGTCCGAGGTCGTGTCCAAGCTCGAGTGCCCGTCGGCCGCCGCCGCGTGCAAAGAGCTTCTCGGCGCGGTCGAGGCTTTCACCTGCGGCAAGCCGTTGCACGATGACGCGACGCTGCTTGTTGTGGAGAGGTTGGCGGAGTAGCTCTCTCCGGCGACGCGATGGGAGGGGATGCCAGGCACCTTTTCGCGGCGAAAAGAGAGCCAGGCACCCATCCCGCGTTTTTTCGACGGTTACGATGCGAGGCATCTTGAAGGCCGGTGGGACTGGCCTCGAACGGGCGTGCCGTCCTTGATCATTGTTCGGATTCAGGAATCCTCGACGTCACCCCACCCTCGGGGCCGAACAATGTCAAGGGGGC
>RCND010001304.1_pt1 | contig 14691 bp, 12 predicted proteins | sample 2041351 | NCBI WGS metagenome assembly RCND01 (sample SAMN09708230, study PRJNA481090) | Marine sediment metagenome, whole genome shotgun sequencing project. | biome: marine sediment; feature: ocean; material: sediment; isolation source: Sewage treatment plant 12B marine sediment (STP12B) ...
CTGAGCGGGCATATAGGTCGAGCAAATGAAAAAACAGCGATACGCAAACGTAGGCTTAAGGGACGCGGGCTTGCCTGAAGATGTGGCCATCCATCGCTTACTGGATGAGATCGAGGGGCGGTTTCCGGACAACGCCGCCTGACACCCTGACCTTCCCTTCTTTCCCCTATTCTTCGAACAATAAGGAGGCATGCCAATGCCCTATCAAACGATCGCGCGCGACAGCGCCACTACCACTTTCTCTCTTGATCTGACGCGGGCCGTGCTGGGGCTGATCTATGCCGAGCACGCCGATCGTCATGGCACCCCGGCGCGGTTCGAGACGCTGATCAACTCTGATCAAGACGACGACGATGAGTTGATGGATTTTCCGGACACGCCAGCTTACGCTGTGCCCTTGCCCACATTTAGCCGCACGGCCGCCGATCTCCTTGCTCCCGATGAGATCGCAAAGTCGCTTGAGCGCGACATTGATCCTTTCGCAACAGCGCACGATGGGAGCACGCGTACGTGGCAACCAAAGCTGCCGCTTGACCGCATGCGCTTTGCTGCGCGCTTTGCAGCTATCTTTACAGATTACGACATCGCAGTTTCCCTCATGACTCCGCAGGCTGTCACCCTTCTGTCGGTGCCCGATGACATCGAGCGCGAAGCCTTCTCAGATCATTTCCCGAACATTCTGGAAAATACTGCCAGAGCGCTCAGCATGGATGGTATCGAGCTGAATGGCATCGCGATTGCAGTACTGCCCTCTCTTCAGCCCGGAACGAGTTCGCGAGGACACGCCGAGTTCAATAGCAAAATTGATCGCGTGATCGCTGAAGGTAACAGCCTCATTGTGATCGCAAAAACCCGGGAAGATCTTCCGACCAGCGGCAAGATGCTCTGCAGCTCTGTTATCTCCCTGCCCCCAATTACTGGAAAGACCGTCGTTGAAATCTTGCGACAGACGCACTCCGTGACGGGGCAAGTGTCAGATGCAGCGATCGCAGAGCGTCTGCCAAACAACAAAGCGCTTGAGAAGTTGCCGATGCCCTTGCTTAAAAGCGCGTTTTGCGAGCCGACAACCTTGAGCGTTGCCAATCGATTGCAAGCCTTGTCCGGACACCTTCAAACGCGGCCAGATACATGTGTCCCCACGCTTGATGCTATTTATCTGCCGCCTCAGGCACGGGATGACATGCAAAATTTGGTGACCGACCTCGCCCAGTGGCAGGCTGGGGACTTGGCATGGTCAGAGGTTACTTCGTCCGTGCTGATTTACGGCCCTCCCGGCACGGGTAAAACCCTCCTTGCGAAAGGCCTCGCAGGATCGGCGAGAATTCCGTTGATTGCTACCAGCTACGGCCAGTGTCAGAAAGCCGACGAGGCCATCCTACGAGCACCCTCTGTTTTCTTCATCGATGAGCTGGACAGCTTCTCCAAACGCTCGACCTCAAACAGAAATGGGGGTTACGTCTCAGCAATCGTCAATGCGCTTTTGGAGCATCTGACACGTCTCAACGACACCGCTGGTATCGTCGTTTTAGGCGCTACAAACCTGCCTGAAAATGTTGATGCTGCGGTGATCCGGCCCGGTCGTTTCGACCGTCACACTGCACTGGAAAACCCAGATCGCGAAGGCATCGTACGGATTTTCGAGATTGAGCTGGGTGCATGCGCAACTGACCTTGATCTCGGACAGGCCGCTGATCGCCTGCTTGGCATGTCTGGCGCCCAAGTAGCTGCCGTTGTTCGTGATGCACGCGGCAAAGCACGCCGGGCCAAGACCGCTCTATCAAACGCACATCTTGCGGCAGCTTTGGATCAAGTTGCACCTGAGGGCCAGTACAAGGACCTTTACCGCGTCGCTATCCATGAAGCGGGAAACGCTGTGGTTGCTCACCTGCTTGGCCTGCCTCTACCCGCAATGGTCCGCGTCACACATCGTGGCGGGGCGTACGTTGGAAAAGCACCGTTCGCCGCGACAAAGCAAATTATTTGCGATCAAATTGCTGTCACCCTCGGCGGCAGAGCTGCAGAGGCGGTTATTCTCGGAAGCGTTTCCAATGGCGCTGAAAGCGATTTGGTACAGGCGACAGAGGTCGCATTTCGCGCCCGCTACACCTGCGGCCTCTAAGCTAACAATCTGGTGTCACTCAGTGCCGTCAAGCTGGGGCAGCTTGATCCGTTCGCACCGATCGGGTCCGTAGTAAACGCCGACCTGAAAAGCCATTACCTGCGCACAAAAGGAATCGTGGAGAGCAATACAAAGCTCATCGGACATGTCGCTGAAGCGCTCTTGGAGCAGCGTGAAATGGACGGGGATGCACTGGCAGAAGTATTCTCAGCGTTCATGATTGAAACCGATGAACAACCTACGGCGGCTGTAGGTGGCTGAGCCTTGGCTCGGTAAACCTTCGTGTTGGTAGCGGAAACTGCTCAGGTGTCGAACAGGTCAGGTACGAGCCCGCTGCCAAACATGGCCTACTTCATCCATCTAAGTCGATGCGGCGATGGAACCCTCGTGTTAAATACCCGAAATAGTTTTTCTTGAAACAATTACAAATAGTTAAGAAATGCTCGCAGGTGGCTATTTTGGCTATTTATCAAAGCAAAAATTCGATTTCGTTCGGTAAGCTCTGCACCGTTAAGTATTTTGAACTTCGAGATCCATGGGGATCAACGCAGATCAGATAGAACCCAATAAGATAATGGTAACAACAAAAAACATACTTCACCCGCCTCCCGAGATCACTGCTGATTGGCTTAATCTTAAGTCGTCACAGTGTTTGGGATGCGGTTCATGAACCGTCTTTTGTCCCCTCAAGAGGCTGCAGACCGGCTGGGTATCTGCACAAAAACCCTCCGGGAGTGCCGCTCGCTGGGCCTCAGCTGCGTTCGCGTAACACGCAACGCAATCAAATACCGACCAGATCATATCGAAGATTACATAGAGGCCCGTACCGAATGCCATTTAGAACAAAGAAAACCCGCGTCTATCAATACGACCTCGTCGTCAAAGGTTGTCGCTTTCGAGGATCTTGTGGCACCGAAGACTACGAAGAAGCGAAAGCCGTAGAAGCCCAAATCAGAGCAGATGCCAAGACCCGAAGACCTGTTGATGGATCTTATACCTTGGCAGAGGCACTTGGCACCTATCACAGAGACAAGATGATTGGTACGCCCACTGAAAGCACCAATGCAGGGCAATGTCGCGCGATCCTAAAACACATGGATGGCAGACAGAAAATCGCGCAGATGACAGATGCGGATATCCTAATGTTTGTCGCCAAGGATCGGGCGCACTGCAAGAACGCGACAGTGAACAGACGGCTTCAAATGCTGGGCCGTGCCATTCGCCACATCGGTAAGTTCTACAAAGCCGAAATTCCGACACTTGAACTGAAAGCCGCCGAGACAAAAGAGCCGCGCGAAATTGTGCGCGAATTATCTCTTGATGAGCAGGAAAGACTCTTCCATGCCCTGCCCCATGAGTATCATCCGCTCGTCAGCTTTGCACTGATGACAGGCGCACGCGTTGCCACCATCACCAATTTACGTTGGTCCGACATCGACCTCGTTAACGGCGAAATGACGTTTCGGCTCAAAGGCGATGAGGTGATGACGTTTCCGATCAACCGAGAGGTAGCTGCACTTCTTTCTGCACTGCCCCGATCGAATGTCTTGCGCTACCGCGGGCATGTTTTCACCCGACTGAATAAGCAAACTCTGGACCGTCAGGCGATTGACCCGCACGGCGGCATCATGCCCACCGCATTCCGTAAAGCTCTACTTGAAGCTGGAATTGTGAACTTCCGCTTTCATGATCTAAGGCACACGTTCGCCACTCGACTACTACGCAAGACGCAGAACATTAAGCTTGTGTCCAAACTGCTGGGCCACTCTAGTATCGAGACGACAACGAAATATGCACATGTTTTGATGGATGATCTGCGCGATGCTTTGGACGATTATTCGGTGCTTGGAGATGGTCCAAAAATAACCGACCCCCAGAAAAAGTCCCGGAATATATAATGGAACACAGCAAAAACAGATAGTTACGGACTGATCCCCAATGCTTCCCAAGCTTTAGTTACGAGTTCGATTCTCGTTACCCGCTCCAGCTTTCCCTTCCTTTCTAAGGTCCGGCTTTCAGCTTTCTGATTGATCCGCTCTTGTGAACGAAATTGAAACGCTTTGTCGGCAAAACTGCTCCAAATCCCTCGATACAGGAGCTTTGATGCCGTACATTTTGTCCCTCATTCTTGCGTTACAACTGATCATTTTCATGCTGCCAGTGCCCACTGCCCAAGCTGAAGCTGTGCGGGGCAGCCTATTTCTGTCTACCCCAACAGATACCCGCGCCATTGCATCAGGGGCCTTTAGAGGACGTGCAGCCGGTAGCATGTTTGAGAAGCGACCCGCCTATAAGCCGGACATTGCGGATGCGCCCTCCGACCGGCGAGGCAAGCTCCAAAGCATGGGTGGACAGGAAATTAAGTTGATCCGAGCCCTTATTCAAGAAGCAGAATCGCGGCGCGACGGTTATGATGCGGTGCAGCACGGCGCGCGGATTAAGCCAAGTAAGCATCCTACGCAGATGTCCCTTGCCGAGATTTTCCAATGGATTGACGACACACCGAACCAGCCACATGCCATCGGACGTTACCAGTTTATTCCCACCACACTGCGCCGCGTCGTAGAGAAGGTTGGCGCAAAGCCTGCACAGCGGTTCACCCCCGCGCTGCAAGACAAACTGGCAGATGTATTGCTGATGGAGGCCGGTCTGAACAGGTTTCGCTCAGGCGTTCTCGACCAGACCGGCTTTATGAACAATCTGGCAAAAATCTGGGCGGGTCTGCCGAACTCAACAGGTAAGTCTCACTACGATGGATATGCTGGTAACAAGGCATCGGTTACTTGGGCGCGTTTTGATGCTGTGATGACCCGCATCTCACCGCGGCTTTAGGGATCGGCAGGTGTATGAAGTCCCCAATTCGCATTTTCCAACTGAGCCTGCTACGTTTGTCATAGGAGGCGTGCTCATATGGGTGACCAGACTGCCAAATTCGAGCATTTCAAGTCGCTGCACCTGCGCGATCAGGCATTTGTCATGCCAAACCCTTGGGACGCAGGCTCTGCGCGCATTCTCACAGCGATGGGGTTTAAAGCGCTGGCAACGACCAGTGCGGGGTACGCGTTCTCCGCGGGAAAACGGGATTCGTTCAGCAGTCTGAGCCGTGACGAAATCCTCGTAAATGCGGCCGATATCGCAGCGGCGACGCATTTGCCCCTCTCTGCCGACCTTGAAGACGGGTTTGGCGCCTCACCTCAGGACTGCGCCGATACCGTGGTCAAAGCATGTGCCGTAGGCCTTGTCGGTGGATCGATTGAGGACGCAACAGGCGATGCCCGTGCGCCTATCTTGGACATGCCGCAAGCGGTCGAGCGCATCAGCGCAGCGGCTCAGGCCGTTAAAGGCAAGCCATTTCTCTTGACTGCGCGCGCAGAGAATTTCATCTGCGGGCGGCCTGACCTCAACGATACGATTGCGCGGTTGCAGGCCTTTTCCGAGGCTGGTGCCGATGTGCTTTACGCCCCAGGTCTGCCTGATCTTGAAGCCATCCGTACGGTTTGCACCGAAGTGGATAAACCTGTGAATGTACTCATGGGGCTCGCTGGACCGTCTTATACAGTGCAGCAACTCAGCGATGCGGGGGTTGCCCGTATCAGTGTCGGCGGCTCCTTTGCGCGCGCGGCCTCTGCCGCCCTGCGACGTGCCGCCCAAGAGGTCATGGACCACGGCACATTCGAGTATGCCAAGGACGCAATCCCAGACGCAGATATCGCAGCAATGATGGCCCAAACAAAGCGTGTTGACCGCAGCTAAATTGCCAACTGCAGGCGTGCATTGCGCCGCACAGAATGACGTGCGACCAAGTGGCCTGCACTTTTGGAGCGCACCTTATGACTTTTCTGCAAATCACTTCACTGCTTATTGTTCTGGCGGGCGGATTTGGCGCAATCAATCACCTGTATCTTAAATTACCCTCTGCGATTGGTGTCTTGGTGGTGTCCTTGCTTGCATCATTTGTTTTGCTAGGGACGGACCTTATGCTCCCCGACCTTGGCATCGCCGACACTGTACGCGGGATTATCACCAGTATTGATTTTTCCGAAGCGCTGCTGGAAGGGATGCTGGGCCTATTGCTCTTTGCGGGGGCGTTGCACGTCAAGATTAGCGATCTGAAGGCCCAGTGGCGTGCCGTGTTTTTGATGGCGACCCTCGGGATTGCGCTCTCTACTGTGATTATCGGCTTCGGGTTCTCATGGCTGACCGGCATGCCGCTTTTGGTGGCGATGGTGTTCGGGGCGCTCATCTCTCCTACGGACCCTGTGGCCGTCATGGGCGTATTGCGTGAGGCCGATCTACCAAAAGCGCTTGAGACCAAGATTGCGGGCGAGAGTCTGTTTAACGACGGTGTCGGATATGTTGTATTCCTCGTGCTTGTGGGCCTCGCCTTTCCAACCAGCGACGGGCACGGACCGGTCGGTGATCCACTGACCGGAGCTGCGGTCCTGTTTTTCCAAGAGGCGATTGGCGGAGCTGTGCTGGGCCTTGTGCTGGGGTGGCTCACCTTCCGCGTGATGCGCAAAATTGACGACTACCCATTGGAGGTATTACTGACCCTTGGTCTCGCCTTTGGGGGGTACGAACTGGCAGTCTGGCTTCACGTTTCCGCGCCGATTATGGCTGTTTGTGCAGGACTTCTTATCGGGGATGTCGGTACATCAAAGGGCATGTCGGCGCAGACGCGAACGTATGTGGCGAGTTTTTGGGAGCTGGTTGACGAAATCCTGAACGCAGTCCTGTTTTTGCTGATTGGCTTCGAAGTTTTTGCCATCGCCTTTGATGATGATGTGCTGCTGACGGCGAGTGCGGCAATTGCCCTCGCCCTGCTGGCACGTTTTGTTGCTGTCGCGGTGCCGATCAGCATTTTACGGCCCTTCCGCAGCTTTAACGCGGGTGTTATTCCCATCATGACATGGGGTGGTCTCAAAGGGGGGATTTCCGTCGCCTTGGCCCTCTCCCTGCCGGAAGGTGAGTGGAAGCCACTGATACTGACATGTACCTACGTTGTGGTCATTTTTTCGATCATTGTGCAGGGATTGACAGTGGCGCGTCTGGCAAACCGTGTAGGTCGCGCACCGGACATGATGTAATGAACGCGCGCCCCTCGGATTATCGCAAGCCAAAAATAAGTTAGTCGCGGTGGCGATGTATAAAATTGATCAAGGTAGCAGTCGAGGGGTCCTCGACCGTGCTCTCTTGTGTGCCCTCGACAATGGGTTGCAACGAAGTAGCCAGCTCTTTGCCAAGCTCTACGCCCCATTGATCGAACGAGATAATATCCAGGATGACTCCTTCGACAAATACGCGGTGCTCATAAAGAGCGATGATCTGGCCCAAGGTAAAGGGATCGAGGAGAGGATAAATCAGTGTCGTCGAAGGGCGGTTACCGGGAAATACACGGTGGCGGGCTTGGCGTTCCAGCTCATCGCCTGTGTACCCTTGCCCCGTAGCAATTGCGCGAGCCTTTTCCAGATTTTGGCCCTGCATCAGCGCTTTTGACTGTGCGAGGCAGTTGGCCACGAGCAATTGGTGGTGGTGGGCCAGTTCGGCCTCATGCCCTTGGGCCGCCAGCAGGAATTCGCACGGAATAACCCGCGTTCCTTGGTGGATGAGCTGGTAGAACGCATGCTGCCCATTGGTCCCCGCAGCGCCCCAGACCACTGGACCCGTATGGTGGGGGCTGTCAGCACCGCTACGGACAACACCTTTGCCGTTTGATTCCATCTCGAGCTGTTGCAGGTAGCTTGGCAAGAGGTTCAACCGCTCGTCATAGGGAAGCACCGCACGTGTGGCATAGCCGCAGATTTGATTGTGCCAGATGCCCACCAGCGCCAACAGAACGGGCATGTTTTCTTCCAGCTTGGCAGCGCGGAAATGGGTATCCATCGCTTGTGCACCGCGCAAGAACGCGTCGAACGCTTTTGGCCCGATCGCGATCATCAGCGACAATCCGATTGGTCCCCAAACAGAATAGCGCCCCCCCACCCAGTCTTGAAAACCAAACACATGTGCCGGATCAATGCCGAAATCAGCCGTCTTTTCAGCCGAAGTACTAAGTGCTGCAAACTGGCGCTTTGGATCGCCGCCGTGGTCAAGCATCCATGCGCGCGCGGTACGGGCGTTGGTCATTGTCTCGACTGTGGTAAATGATTTGGATGCAACGATAACCAGCGTCGTTTTGGCATCTAGGCCGCGCAGTTTATCTGCGATGTCAGCACCATCGATGTTCGAGACGAAATGGCATCTCGGGCCGTCATGATACGGTGCCATTGCTGCGACAGCCATTGCTGGCCCCAGATCGGAGCCACCAATCCCGATGTTAATGATGTCAGTATAGGTCCCGTTGCGCACTTGCTCCGCAAAGCTGCGCATGGATTTGAGGGTGGCCTGCACCTCGTCCATCACGTTCACGCCGTCCAGCATTACTGGCCCACCGTCCATATTGCGCAAGGCAGTATGAAGCACGGCACGGTCTTCGGTCTCGTTTATTCGCGCACCTGCGAACATCGCGTCGCGGCGGGCCTCGACATCCATATCACGGGCCAGCGCAATGAGTGTCTTAAGCGTTTTGCCATCAATATTGGTTTTGGAGAAATCAAAATACATATCCCCCGCTTGAGCAGCGAAATCATGTGCGCGGTCCGGAATTTCAAACAGATCAGAAATGGCGCGGTCTTTGATTTTTTCATGTTGCACATTCAACGTGTTCCATTGGCTCATGCTGCGCTCCAATGTACCGTGGCGCGCGGTAGTACCGTTTGGATCGGCGCGTCAGCTTCTGACAGGGATGCCGCACGATCAAGTGCATCGCGTTTATCTGTGCCTGTGATCAAAATATGCGTATCGCGCGCGGCGCGCAGTACGGGGGCAGTCAGGGTAAACCGCTGGGCCTCCTGACCGGAAACTGTGATCGGTAAAAACATCGGAGCATCTGCCGCCAAGGCATCCTTCAACCCACCCGAGCCCGGAAACAAGGATGCCGTGTGCATGTCTGCCCCCATGCCCAGAAGCATCACGTCGATGGGAAGGGTTTCGGAAAGTTCATTGCTGAGCGAGGCAGCTGCAGCGGCGATCTCTTTATCTGCCAAGTAATAGGGCGTGAACTGCGCCCTTGCGGCCCGACCTATGAGCAAACGTTTGCGAATGAGCGCTGCGTTGGATTGCGCGTCACTCTCTGGCACCCACCGCTCGTCCGTGAGCATGACGTGAACGCGGGACCAATCGAGGTCAATCTCGCTCAGTACGTCAAAAACAGGTCCGGGCGTTGAGCCGCCGGGTACAGCAAAGCTCACTTTGGACTGGCGTGCCAAAGCACCGAAAAGTGCGCGCCCAAGCACGTCAGCAACGTCATGCATCATCTGATCAGCGGATGGATATTCAATCATCTTCATACGTTCACCTGCCGCCATGCCCTGCCCTCGCGGCGCAACAGCTCTTCTGATTCTGTGGGACCGGTTGTGCCGTGATCGTATGGCTTAGGCACCTCGTTGCGGGCCTCCCAACCCTTGATGATCGGATCAGTCCACAACCATGCCGCTTCAACCTCGTCACCGCGCATAAACAAAGTTTGGTTCCCACGGATTACATCCATAATGAGCCGCTCATAGGCGTCGACATGCTCGACGTCATCGGGATCAATCGCTTCGGCATAGGACATATCAAGAGGCACATCGATGAGACGCATGCCGCCCGGTCCCGGCTCCTTGATCGTCACGCCGAGGGTAATACCCTCATCGGGCTGCAAACGGATCGACAGAACATTTCGGTGTCGCCCTGCGTCCTCCTCGAAAATGTTGTGGGGCGTGTCTTTGAATACCACGGTGATCTCGGAATAGCGGTCTGCCAAGCGTTTGCCCGTTCGCAAATAAAAGGGCGTACCAGCCCAACGCCAATTGCTGATCTCAGCGCGTAGGGCGATGAAGCTTTCTGTGCGCGAACGCGGGTTGCCTACGGCGGTGCGGTAGCCGGGATTTTCGGCTTCGTTGCAAGGCTCTGCCTGATACTGGCCGCGCACGATATGGTATGGGGCCACGGGATCGAGCGCACGGATGACCTTTAGCTTTTCATCGCGCACGGCATCGGGAGAGAAGCGCGCGGGCGGCTCCATCGCGATGAGGCACAACAGCTGCATCATATGGTTTTGCACCATATCGCGCATGGCGCCGGCTTTGTCATAGTACTCACCCCGCCCGCCCACACCCACGGTTTCAGCAACTGTGATCTGGATGTGATCGACATATTGGCTGTTCCACAACGGCTCAAACAGCATATTGCCAAAGCGGACGGCCATAAGGTTTTGCACCGTCTCTTTCCCGAGGTAGTGGTCAATGCGGTAAATCTGGTCTTCGTTGAAATAGGTGGCAAGCGTCTTGTTCAAAGTGCGCGCAGTCTCAAGATCGCGCCCAAAGGGCTTTTCGACCACAATGCGCGCCTTATCATCCGCCATGCCCCATTTTTGCAACCGCTCCGCAATTTCGCCAAAGAGCGACGGTGCAACCGAGAAGTAGTAAGCCTCAACACGCTCCTTGCCGGCCATAAGGGTCTGAAGTTCGGGCCAGCCTTGCTCTCCCAACGCATCAATCGCGACATATTCTAGCTGCCCCAAAAAGGCGTCGAGCAGCTTGGGATCGGCGGGATGGCCCCTTCCAAACTCCTCAATCGCCTCGCGCACCATTTCGCGGTAACCGTTACTGTCCATCGGACTGCGCGCCGCCCCGATGACACGCGCATCGGATGGCATTTGCCCCGAGCAGAATCGGCGAAACAAACCGGGGAGAATCTTGCGCCGTGCCAGATCACCGGTGCCGCCAAAGATCACCAAATCAAACAAATCGACGGGAATGACGCGTGAAACCATGACTACTGCCTTTTATTATTGTGCGCTGTGCAATTGCTCCGCAAACGTAAGTGTATCGCGCTGATCAGGTGTTGGCACCGCCAAATTCTCTCTCATTGTGCGCAGCGGTACAAATGTTAGCGCAAACATACCCAAACATCAGCAGTTCACAAGAGCGTGCGTCCCCAGACAGGGTCTTTTCTTGACCAAAGCAATGACATACCCAAGGCAAAACACCATGAGATAGACGAAAGAGGTCGTGCGCATGAAAGATATCCCATTGGCCAACCACGGGAAATTCCAAGATCCTGCCCTGACTGCCAAGGGAGAGCCGCGCGCGACAGTGGCGCTGAACGATCCTCAGACTCTGTGGTTCAACACAGGCACCCTGTGCAATATCGAGTGTGCCAACTGCTATATCCTGTCGAGCCCGACCAACGATGCGCTGGTCTATATCACTGCGGATGAGGTGCGCGATTATCTTGACCAGCTTGAGACCCGCAATTGGGGTGTGCGCGAGATTGCATTCACGGGCGGTGAGCCGTTTATGAACCCGCAGATGATCGAGATCACCGAAGCCTCGCTCGCACGTGGCTATGACGTGTTGATCCTGACCAATGCGATGTTACCAATGATGCGCAAAAAGATGCGCGAAGGGCTGCTGCGTCTACTCGCCGCCTACCCTGACAAGCTGACCCTGCGCATCTCGGTCGATCACTACAACCAAGACTTACACGATGCGGAGCGTGGTGCCGGGTCTTTTGAAAAGACCGTCGTTGGCATGAAGTGGCTCTCCGAAAACGGCTTTACCATGGCCGTTGCGGGGCGGTCCGTATTTGGTGATACGGACATCGATAGCCGGGCAGGATATGCTGCATTTTATGCCGAACACGGGTTTAATATTGACGCGTACAGCCCTGCAATTACTGTTCTTTTCCCCGAAATGGACGAGACGGTCGAAGTGCCGGAAATCACTACTGCCTGCTGGAGCATCTTGGACAAATCGCCCGATGCAGTTATGTGCGCCTCATCGCGAATGGTGGTGAAGCGGCGCGGCGCGGAAAAGCCGGCGGTCTTGGCCTGCACGCTTCTGCCCTATGCGCCGGAGTTCGAACTGGGTGAGACTTTGGAAGAGGCCGAGCGTGATGTGGCGCTCAACCATCCCCATTGTGCAAAGTTCTGTGTTTTGGGCGGAGCAAGCTGCTCCGCCTGATTAGCGTGCCTAAAGGGTGATGATGTGCCCGTCGCGCGGGTTTGCGGTGCCATCCGCCAGCGTAGTGTAGACACCCGCCGCCTCTTCGATCCCGTTGTGAACCTTTACGTCCAGCCAAGTGCTCGCGTCTGCCGCCAGCCGCTTCCACGCTTGGGTAATCTGTTTTTCCATCACACCTGGGCCCCATTCTTCACGACGCTTGGCAATCTGTGCCGGTGCAAAGAAGAATTGCGGCTTCACGCCCTCGACCTCGTTTTGCGGATTGAATTGATCCCAATGACTGATCCCCACAGCGGACGAATGTTTGAGATGCGCGCCAAGGGTGCTGTGCACGCGGGCCTTCACGTCCGCATTGCCAGACATATCAACATAGACAGACGAGCGTTGTGGTAGCTTCGCGACCTCGTCGTATGTGAGGACCTCATCACATGAGCCCAAGCCTTCTACAAAGCTGCGATTGCGCTCGGATGTCAGGCCGATGATCTTATAAGCTCGGTCTTCAGGCTCAGCCAGGTATTTACACAAGCCCAGCCCTGTTTTTGACGATGCACTGCCGATGATGATCTGGTCCGCGCCAAAGCGGTCATTGTCCATCAGCCAGTCAAACAGCAGGTATGACGTGGCAAGAAGGGGCTGTAGCAGCGCGCGCATGTGGTCTTCGGACGCCGCACCACTGCGCACAGGCGTATAACGGTTGTAGACTGCTGGAAGCTCGGCGCGGTGTGCTGCGGCATCGACAAATCCGCCATGTCCATCAGCCTGCACGTCGATGACCAGCTCTTCGGCCAGCGGATAGAAGCCATAAAGCCGCGTGCCAACGGCGAGGTCGTCGCTGTTACTCGCGATCACTTCTGCGGTGCCCCATACCGGCACCAACCCCTGCCCCTCGACACCAGTCGGGAAGAAATGCCAATACCCGATGGCAAAACCAGACGCGGCGTAGGTCACATTATTGGCGGTCAGCGCAAAGCTCTCCAGCTTTAACCGCGCCTGACCCGCGCCGCAGGCCGCTGCGGCGACATCCTCTAGCTGTGTTGCGGTGATGGTCTTATGATCCGTGAGCAAGCGTTGCATGACATCTCTCCCTATTTTTTAGCACCTTAGACCGACATTGGCCTGACTGAACAGTAACGTGACGTCAGAGGTATCGCGCGCGCGCCATGGGAACGACAATCAACTCGCAAAGTCTTGAGGAATATTCTTATTTCAAAACATGATCTTACCCCAGAGACCTCAATTGGAGCAACGACAGCGGCGCAATAGGATTGCACCTTATATGGGCTTCGCGTTATACTAAAGCGCAAGATATAGATGACATCAGCCAAGCTGGGACAGACTTTGACCGATACGCCGGAAACACCTGAAAACGAAGACGAAAACCTCCCCGCACGGCCCGTATATGATGGGCCTTCGGTGACGATCGAGCATGAGATGCGCACAAGCTATCTCGACTATGCGATGTCGGTTATTGTCAGCCGTGCCATTCCCGATCTGCGTGATGGTCTGAAACCCGTGCACCGGCGCATTTTGTATGCCCTGCACGAGGCAGGCAACACCCACGACAAAGCCTACCGCAAATCGGCGCGTGGCGTGGGCGATGTTATGGGTAAATATCACCCGCACGGTGACAGTGCGATCTATGACGCGCTGGTACGGATGGCGCAGGATTTTGCAATGTCTCTGCCGCTACTCGATGGTCAGGGCAACTTTGGTTCCATGGACGGCGATAACGCCGCCGCGATGCGCTATACCGAAGTGCGCATGGACAAGCCCGCGGCATTTTTGTTGGCCGATATTGACAAAGAAACTGTTGATTTTCAGGACAATTATGACGGCAAAGACCGTGAGCCGACGGTACTCCCTGCTCGTTTCCAAACATGCTTGTCAACGGTGCGGGCGGTATCGCTGTTGGTATGGCCACAAACATTCCGCCTCATAACCTTGGCGAAGTGATTGATGCATGCCTTGCGCTGATCGAGAATCCTGATCTTACGTCCGAGGATCTTATTGAATATGTTCCTGGTCCTGACTTTCCGACGGGTGGCATCATGCTGGGTCGCTCCGGCGCGCGAAAAGCGTACCTTGAGGGCCGCGGCTCGGTTATTGTGCGCTCCAAAACCCGCATCGAGGAAATTCGCAAGGACCGCTGGGCCATTGTCATCGACGAGATCCCCTATCAGGTGAATAAGGCGACGATGATCGAGCGGATCGCAGAGCAGGCACGCGACAAAAAGATCGAAGGTATTGCCCACGTACAAGACGAGAGCGACCGCAATGGTGTGCGCGTTGTTGTCGAATTGAAGCGTGATGCAACTGCTGAAGTGGTGATGAATCAGCTCTTCCGCTTTACGCCCATGCAGACGTATTTTGGCTGTAACATGCTGGCGCTGAACGGTGGTCGCCCCGAGACACTGACGCTGCGCCGCTTCCTCACCTGCTTTATCGATTTCCGCGAAGAAGTTGTGGCACGCCGCACCGCACACCTGCTGCGCAAAGCGCGTGAGCGCAGCCATATCCTGTGTGGTC
>RCND010001198.1_pt1 | contig 14690 bp, 13 predicted proteins | sample 2041351 | NCBI WGS metagenome assembly RCND01 (sample SAMN09708230, study PRJNA481090) | Marine sediment metagenome, whole genome shotgun sequencing project. | biome: marine sediment; feature: ocean; material: sediment; isolation source: Sewage treatment plant 12B marine sediment (STP12B) ...
TTAATTTTATTGATTTTTAAATCATGAAGAATCTGCGCCCCTATTCCAAAATCTTTTTCGTCCATTTTCAATAGTGGCTCAGACAACTCTTTACCTTGTTGAGAATCCTTTAAATATTTTAACCTATTAATAAGGTCAAACGACTGATACTCCTGATTGATAAAGACTATTGCCCCCTTTCCCTCATGATTAATAATATCAAACATTTTTCCCAATTTATCATCAGGATTATTGGTAAGTGTCCCCACAATATCATTGTTGATCAAAGTAGAGTTCACTCTAACAAGAACTTCTTCACCAATTTCCCACTCACCCTTTGTCAAGGCCAAATGAACCTGGCCATTTGTAGTCTGTTTATAAGCTCTCAAACAATATTTTCCAAACCTTGTCTCAAGCCCAAAATCTTCTATTTTATCAATCAATGAATCGTGGCTCATCCTATAGGCAACCAAATCTTCAATTGAAATGATTTTAAGGTCATATTTTTCTGCAACTTTCATTAATTGTGGCAATCGTGCCATGCTTCCATCTTCATTCAGAATCTCAACCAACAATCCTGCGGGTTGCAAACCAGCCAATCTCGCTAAATCAATTGCTGCCTCCGTGTGCCCTGTTCTTCTTAGTACGCCCCCATCTTTTGCACGCAAAGGAAATATGTGCCCAGGCCGACCCAGATCTTCAGGTTTAGTTTCCTTCAAAGTTAAAGCCTTTACTGTTTTTGCTCTGTCATGAGTTGAAATTCCTGTTGTACAGCCATGACCTATTAGGTCAACAGACACTGTAAATTGTGTATTATGCAAAACGGTGTTCTTTCCTACCATTAAATCAAGGTCCAATTCTTCACATCTTGATTCAGTCAAAGGAGCACAAATCAACCCTCTACCATTAGTAGCCATAAAATTGATCATTTCAGGTGTTACCATTTCAGCTGCAGCAATAAAGTCACCTTCATTCTCCCTGCTTTCATCATCCACAACAATAATCATTTTGCCATTTTTAATATCTTCGATGGCCTCTTCGATGGAATTGAGTTTGATTTCTGATTTCGTGTAATTCTCCATTTATCCCGAATTATTTTTATTTAACTTAAATATTTTATTAAAAAAATTATATAAAGGTTGCATAAATGCATCCAGATTAAAAATACCTTTATCATTCGTGGCTCTTATCATTAATAATGCGCCAAACGGTAATAAAACAAAAGTGGCTAACCAGCCTCCAATAAAAGGTGATACTTTATTTGACTCCGCCATATTCTTTCCAAAAATTGAAAGAAAAAAGTAAATCACAAAAATTGTAATGGCAATAATCATTGGAAGTCCAAAACCGCCTTTCCTTATGATAGATCCCAAGGGAGTCCCGACAAAGAACAATACTAAGCATGCGATGGAAAAAGCAATTCTTTTATGAAATTCAACATTATAGCCATTTAAGATTTTTCTCTTGTCCTTTAATGTAGATTTAAAACTTCTTAGGTTCTCAAGATTTCCTTGAACCGCTATAAATGCCTTCTCACTAACCAACTGCTTGTTTTTATCCGTAAAATTTTCGATAATTTCAGGTTTCAATGGCTCACCTCCAACAGTGTCTTTCATCAAATCACTGGCTTTAAGCGTCTTGTTAATTCGCTCAGCCCTATTTTTAACAAACTCGTGATAGGGAGATTGTAAGGAGTCAATAAAAAAATCAAGCTGTTTAAGACTTAGCATTTCCTTCCCTGTTTTATATTTTACATCATCAGGATCAAAATCACCAATACTTGAAACATCGATATTAACTTCATAATGGTCAAAATGAGCTTTGGTGAAAGGTGCTCTTTTTCTTGTTTCTACCGTAGTTTTATTAGGAATAATGTCTTCAGCATAATAACCATCTTCTAAGATAAGACTGAGATAACGACTTCCTTCCTCTGAAACAATTTCTCCTTTTTTTGCGGTAATAACTTTGTTATTAACTGTATTAGAACGTAAATCGTAAATCAAGACATTCTTTAAAAGGTTCTCATTTTCGCCGTACTTTTCTTCAAATTTAATACTGTAATTCGGAATTTCAGTGTTAAAAATTCCGGGAACCAAAGCCAATCCAGGTTCCTTCATTTTCATATTATAAATAAGATTCTTTGATTTCAAAGACGCATAGGGAAATACATAATTCAAAAATAAAAAATTAGAGAAACTCAGCACTAACATCAACACTACTAGGGGTCTTATAAATCTTTGAAGAGAAATCCCTGCTGATTTTACCGCAGCAAACTCATAATTCTCGGCCATATTTCCTAAGGCCATAATTGCAGATAACAAAATTGCAATAGGTAAAGCTGTTGGCACCATCATAAGTGCCATGTATCCAAGGAACTTTAAAATGATAGCCAAACTGATTCCTTTTCCCGCAATTTTATCAAATTGTAACCATAAGGCCTGCATGATTAAAACAAACAGTATGATAAAAAAAGTCGCTAAAAAAGGCGCCAGAAAACTCTTAAGTATATATCTGTTTAAGATCTTCATTTAGCACAATTCATCAAAATAGAACAACTTATTTGTTGATCATATAATTCAAATCTTCATATTTTTTTTCATCAAAGGCAAAAACAGACTTGTCGATTTGTTGATTGGTTTTTATGTTTTTCGCAGTTAAAATTGTTCTTGTTTGATTTGTTCCAATTTCAATGATCTGATAAATATGGTTATTTTTGGTGTCTATCCCAACCAAAATACTGCTAATTTCTGAATTGGTATCGATAGGAATCAACCTTACAAACTGAACTTTCTTTCCATTAACCATCTTTAATTCGTCCATGGCATAGGTATACCCTGATTGGTAAAAAGAGTAAAATTTAGAAGGTGTAAAAGTATTTTCTTCATCAATATCAGTATCATTGACATTAACCTCCTCATTTTCCGGAATAATGGTGTAGGTTTTCAAACCATCAAATATTTGCGTTGATCCAAAAAGATTAACCAAATATTTCTCTCCTTCAAGAAGCACATCTCCTGACATTTCTTGTTTTACATCTTCAGCCTCATTATCCAGAACATAGTCAAAGTCCATTGATATATTCTCGTACGCTCGCATAGTTGCAGAAGCCTTATCTAATGTTGACTTGGCAGCTTCGTCATTTTGCGACATAGCTAAATTAAAACAAAGCATGACCATAACAAAGCTTACTGTCATCTTCAATTTAAATCTATTCATTATCTAATAAATTTTGTAGCGATACCATATCAGTAACAAGAACTTGTCTCGCTTTACTTCCTTCAAAAGGGCCTACAATATTGGCCGCCTCTAATTGATCTATGATTCTTCCCGCTCTGTTATATCCTAATTTTAATTTTCTCTGCAGCAATGAAGCAGATCCTTGTTGCGCAATAACTACTAATTTGGCTGCTTCGCCAAATAATTTATCTCTGCTCTCAATATCTATGTCAATACCCGTGCCATTTTCTTCACCAACGTACTCAGGTAAATGATAAGCTGTAGGATAAGCTCTTTGTGATCCAATGAAATCCGTTACATTTTCCACCTCTGGCGTATCAATAAATGCGCATTGTAATCTTGTCAAGTGATTTCCCGTTGATATAAGCATATCCCCTTTACCTATCAGTTGATCAGCTCCTTGAGAGTCAAGAATAGTTCTTGAGTCAATTTTTGAAGTCACCCTAAAAGCGACTCTTGCAGGGAAGTTAGCTTTGATAATTCCTGTTATAACATTCACTGACGGACGCTGGGTTGCAACAATCAAATGAATTCCAATGGCTCTTGCAAGTTGTGCCAATCTGGCAATAGGGGCTTCTATTTCTTTTCCGGCAGTCATGATCAAATCAGCAAATTCATCTATCACCAAAACAATATAGGGTAAAAACTTATGCCCATTTTCAGGGTTCAATTTTCTTGCTATAAATTTGGTATTATACTCTTTGATATTTCTTACATATGCATTTTTGAGCAAATCATATCGATTATCCATTTCAATACACAAAGAGTTCAGGGTATTGATCACCATCTTAGTATCAGTGATTATGGCATCCTCAGTGTCTGGTAATTTAGCGAGATAATGTCGCTCTATTTTATTAAACAGGGTAAGTTCTACTTTTTTAGGATCCACTAATACGAATTTCACCTCTGCCGGATGTTTTTTGTAGAGTAAAGAGGCTAATACAGCATTAAGTCCAACAGATTTCCCCTGTCCTGTAGCTCCAGCCATTAATAAGTGAGGCATTTTGGCTAAATCGATCACAAAAGTTTCATTAGAAATCGTCTTACCCAGAGCAATCGGCAGCTCCATTTTAGTATTTTGAAACTTTTGAGATGACAGAACTGACTTCATAGAGACTATGGAAGGTTTCTCATTTGGAACTTCAATACCAATTGTCCCCCTTCCTGGTATAGGCGCAATAATCCTTATTCCTAACGCCGAAAGTGATAAGGCTATATCATCTTCAAGGTTTTTAATTTTAGAAATCCTAACACCTGCCTCCGGAACAATCTCATACAAAGTAACCGTTGGTCCGATAGTTGCTTTGATGCTAGCAATCCCTATTTTATAATTATTCAGAGTCTCAACAATCTTGTTTTTATTATTCTCTAATTCCTGTTTGTTAATATGAATATTTTCATTGGTATAATCTTTTAACAAATTAAGCTCAGGGAATTTATATTTAGACAACTCTAATCTGGGGTCGAATTCACCAAAATCTTTCAATAAACTATTTGAAAGATTCTTGTCGATATGCTCTTCCTGAACCGGACCTTCCACTACAATTTCAATCTCCTCTTCAGCAACCTCTTCATTAGAGTTTTCTACATCATCCGTTTTTGTTATTGGCTCATTAAAAGTAACTTCAGGTTCCAGAATCACAGCTTCTTCCATTTTTTTTTCAGGAACCACTGTTTCAAAAGAATCCAACTCTAAGTCAATTTCTTCATCCAAACTGTCATAAGTAGTTTCAGTTTCAAAACCAACTTCAGTATTATCATCCAAAACTGAAACCTCTTTTTTTAATCTGGGTTTTGGTTTTGGTAGGTGTGATTTTATTTTGGCAGGTGTGATTTTAAAGGAAGCTATGATGAAAACAAAAAATGAGATCAATAACAGCAAAAACACTCCTATTCCTCCAATGTAAATTTCAAGAAATTCATTTATTTCAAAACCTACTTTCCCTCCAAGTAAAGGAAATTCGGGCTTTAAATAAGCAAGACCAAGTGATATCCATATCATGGCCATTAAACCATTCACCCAAGATTTATAAAGCTGTTTTATCGGTATATGTAGGATGATATATAATCCTGTAAAAAACAACAATATTGGAATAATAAATGTAGCCACACCAAATCCATCATACACAAAGAAATCGCTCACATTAGCGCCCAATTTTCCTAAAAGATTATTGGCACTAAAGGTTTTGTCTGAAAAACTATCCAATATACTTTGATCCTCTTTCCAATGCTGCAGAAATGAATAGAATGAGATCAGCAGAAAAATAGCAGAGGAGAATACCAAAACGCCAAAAACCAAATGCGTTTGTTGACTTTTAAAAAAGCTTACAATACTATTCGGTTTTTTTACTTTTTTCTTGGGTCTAGAAGTTCTTTTTTTCCCTTTAGCCATAGGTCACAAAAATACATAAATAATTTAGGTTACAAACCTACGTATTCAAATCCAAAATAAATGAAATCTAGAGAATTTTAGGCAGGTATATTATCAATCCAATAATTAAAGCGGCAATAGCAGCAAAGCTAACAGCCCCAGCTGATATATCCTTTATGAAACCGATTTTTGTATCAAACTTGGGATGGATAAAATCACAGATTTTCTCTATAGCCGTATTCAAAGATTCTGCTACCAGAACCAATCCGATAGCAAGAATCTGTAAAATCCATTCGATTGCTGAAATATCAAGCCACCAGCCCAAAAGTATTACAAGGAATGCAATAGCTGTTTGAACCATAATACTATGCTCAGTACTTAGTAATAGCCATAGTCCTTTAAAGGCATAACTGAAACTCTTTATCCTTCCTTTAACAAAGCCTTTTTCTTGATGATTCATTTGTGATATTGACCAAATATTATCTTTCGAAACGCAATAAAAAGTTTATTTCAAGGCCTCTAATGCCGCTTCATAATTAGGTTCTTGAACTATTTCAGGTACCTGCTCAGTATAAGCAACTAATCCTTTTTCATCTACAACAACTACTGCCCTCGATAACAATCCTTTCATTGGCCCTGTCTTGATTGTAGCGCCATATTTTCGGCCAAATTTACCCTTAGCAAAATCTGAAAGAGTAACGGCATTCTCAATTCCTTCGGCTGCACAAAATCTCGAGTGTGCAAAAGGTAAGTCTTTAGAAACATTCAAAACCACTGTATTTTCCATTCCGGCTGCAGTTTCATTAAACTTTCTCAACGACGCTGCACAAATTCCAGTATCAATACTTGGAAATATATTAATCAATACTTTTTTCCCTTTAAAGTCTTTTAATCGGGCTGTAGAAAGATCTGTTTGAACCAGTTTAAATTTAGGCGCCTTTTTACCAACTTTTGGTAATTTCCCTATCGTTTTAATCTGATTTCCTTTAAGTGTTATTTTAGTCATTTTATTTAGTATTAAAATTGTATATCAAAGTTACATAAAATAAAAACTCCCTAAACAATTAGGGAGTTTTTGTATAGAATAAAAAAAAGTAAAATAGATCATTGATCAATTGAACCCATAACTCGTTTCATAAATCCATTGAGTGCTTCTTTTTTCGCAATCCCTTTTTTAACTTCAGCATGAACTTCGAGTGCACCATACATATTAGAAATCAACTCCCCAATTACATCCAATTCTTCATCTTTTAATGAACTAAGTTCTGTCAAATCTTCTAAGACCTCAAGAGTCTCAACCAGATAATCTTCATCATTGTTTTCAATAAAAGTATTCAAGTGTTTAATTACGGGTAATTTCATAATCAATTATTTTTTGGGGATTTCCACATTATACGATTTCATTCACAAGATCTTTCAACACATCGAATTTATTGGTCTGTGTTTGATTCACTTTTACACCATCAACAAAAGTTGCAAAAGTTGGCAAATTATCAACTTGAGCCAACTGTCTTGATTCAGGAAACTTTTCTGCATCTATTAAGACAAACTCCATGTTTTCATTCTCTGTAGACAGTTTCTTGAATTTTGGCTTCATAATCCTACAATTACCACACCAGGTAGCCATATATTGAACCACTACTTTTTGATTGCCATTTACAACCTCTGCCAAACTATCCGTATTTAATTCTGTTAACATATTCTTGAATCTTTAAATTAATGCTGTGACCAAAAAAACTTAATTAATGTGCGCTTAAATATGAAGCAACGCCTTCTCTATTTGCGTGCATCGCATCTTTACCTTCTTCCCAGTTAGCGGGACAAACTTCGCCCTTCTCTTGAACATGTGTATAAGCATCAATTAATCTCAAATATTCGCCTACATTTCTACCTAATGGCATATCGTTTACACTTTCATGAAAGATTTTACCTTCTTCATCAATTAAATATGTAGCTCTATATGTTACATAAGAACCATCTATCATTACATTTCCAGTCGCTTCATCATAAGATTCTGATACGATATCCAAAATACCTAATTGTGAAGATAAGTTACGGTTTGTGTCTGCCAATAATGGAAAAGTTACACCTTCAATTCCGCCATTATCTTTTGAAGTATTCAACCATGCAAAATGAACCTCAGCTGTATCAACTGACGCACCAATAACAATAGTGTTTCTTCTTTCAAATTCACCAAGTGCATCTTGAAAAGCTCTGATTTCAGTTGGACAAACAAAAGTGAAATCTTTTGGGTACCAAAAAAGAAGTACTTTTTTACCATTTCTTACTGCTTCGTCATATACGTTGATCTTAAACGCATCTCCCATTTCATTCATTGCCTCTACATCAAAATTTGGAAATTTTTTTCCTACTAATGCCATAATTTATTATTTTTATTAATTATTATATTTTCATTTTCCTGCCTGCAAAAATAAATCAAAATACCATTTTAGTATTCCTAAAATCATTTCAAAATTTTATACTGAAATAGATTTTCTTTATACTCAATATCTATTTTTAAAATCGCTTGAGAATCCTTTTATTTTAAGACTGCAAAGATAAAGTAATGGGCCGAATTAATCTGTAAATAAATGTGAGAATAGAGCAAAAAAAAAGAGGCTTTGAAAGCCTCTTTTTACATTTTTATCAGTTACAAATGAATAACTTCACCGTAGGCGTCAGCTACAGCTTCCATTACCGCCTCACTCATTGTTGGATGTGGATGTATAGCTTTTAAAACTTCATGCCCGGTTGTTTCAAGCTTCCTGCCTAAAACCGCCTCAGCAATCATATCAGTAACACCTGCACCAATCATATGACATCCAAGCCATTCTCCGTATTTGGCATCAAAAATTACTTTGACAAATCCTTCTTTTGCTCCCGCCGCAGAGGCTTTTCCAGAAGCTGAAAAAGGAAACTTACCAACTTTGATATCATAGCCTTTCTCTTTGGCCTGATTTTCAGTCATTCCCACACTGGCAATCTCTGGACTGGCATAAGTACATCCAGGAATATTTCCATAATCAATTGGTTCGGGGTTCAATCCCGCAATCTTTTCAATACAAGTTATACCTTCAGCAGAAGCAACGTGGGCAAGTGCAGGACCAGGGATAACATCTCCAATGGCATAATATCCGGGAAGATTTGTTTGATAATAGTCATTTACCAGTATCTTGTCTTTATCAGTAACGATACCGACCTCTTCTAATCCAAGGTTCTCTATATTCGATTTGATCCCAACAGCTGAAAGAATGATATCAGCCTCCAGGCTTATCTCACCTTTCTTGGTTGAAACGCTTGCCACGATTCCTTTACCTGATGTATCTACTTTGGTAACACTAGAATTGGTCATCACTTTAATTCCAGATTTCTTCAAGGACCTTTCAAATTGTTTTGAAACCTCTTCATCTTCAAGAGGAACTATATTAGGAAGGAATTCAACAATAGTTACTTCAGTTCCCATTGAATTATAAAAATAAGCAAACTCAGCACCTATAGCACCTGATCCAACTATGATCATTTTCTTAGGTTGTTCAGGCAGTACCATTGCTTGTCTATAACCAATTACCTTTTTTCCATCAATGGGTAAAAATGGTAATTCTCTAGATCTGGCTCCAGTGGCAATCACCAAATGATCTGCACTATATTCAGAAACCTCTCCTTTGGCATCAGTAACATCAACTTTCTTACCAGTTTTAATTTTACCAACCCCTTCAATTATATCTATTTTGTTTTTCTTCATTAAGAATTGAACTCCTTTGCTCATTCCATCTGCTACACCACGACTTCTTTTTACTACTGCCGAAAAGTCCTTATCGATTTCTTTGGCTTTTAATCCATAACTATCAACATGTTTCAAGTACTCATATACCTGCGCACTTTTCAAAAGAGCCTTTGTTGGGATACAACCCCAATTAAGGCAAATTCCTCCTAATTCGGACCTTTCTACTACTGCTACTTTTAATCCTAATTGAGAAGCTCTAATGGCTGATACATACCCACCAGGACCACTTCCAATGACAATAATATCGTATTTCATATGTTCAAAATATTTTATTTTTATAAGCAAATCGCCCAAATATAAGTTTTGATCGATTTTCGGAATGCAAATTTAATCAAATTTTATGGCTTTTACAGGACTAATTTTACTAACAATAAATGAAGGTACAATTAGCATTAGTACACAAAGAGTTAATGTGCCTAAATTGATCCAAATCAAGGCAGGCACACTAATATAGACCGGAGCTTGATTCACGTAATATGTCTCAGGGTCAAGTGATATAAGCCCTGTGTGTTTTTGAATTAATAAAAGTCCTATTCCTATAATATTACCCCAAAACAAGCCCTTTCCAATAAGGAATGCTGCATTGTATAAAAAGATCTTGCGAATACTCCAATTGTTATTGCCCAATGCTTTCAGAATTCCAATCATCTGAGTTCTTTCCAATATAAGCACCAAAAGAGCTGTAATCATATTGATACCAGCAATAAGAATCATTATACCAATAATTACAATAATATTTGTGTCAAAAAGCCCTAACCATTCAAAAATAGTTGGAAATTTCTCTTCTATGGTATATGCATTTAGTGAAGGGTCAATTTGCTCATATACTTCGAATCCAGTTTCTCTGAGTTGATCAAAGTCATGTACAAAAAGTTCAAACCCACCAACCTCGTTATCTTTCCATTTATTAATCCGTTGTATATGTCTTATATCTCCAATTATAAAAGCTTCATCAAATTCCTCAAAACCTGAATCAAAAATACCGCTTACTATAAATTTTCTTGAATTAGGAGCTTTATTTGGGTCATCTTTGACGAAAAACATATGGAATTCATCTCCCTTTTTCAAACTCAATCTCAAAGCAGTTTTTCCAGATATCAATACCTCATTTGAAATCTTTCCCGTTAAGATAGGTGGCTGTCCTATTTGGATATATTCGGCGAAAAAGGACCAATCATATTCATTATCCACTCCTTTTAAAACAATTCCTTCAAACTCATTTGGAGTTCTTATAATACCTGCCTTGGTAGCATATACCTGAACTTTCTTAACATTGGGAACACTTGTGAAATCTGGATAAAAGTCCTGATCCTTCAGAATTGGGCTTACGGTTACTCTCGAATTGTTCGAATCATAATTACTTATCTGAATATCTCCATTAAATCCTGAAATTTTTTCTTTGATTTTTTTCTGTAAACCAACACCTGTTGCAACTGAAAAAAGCATGACAATAATTCCAATGGCAATAGCGAGAATGGAAATTTTTATTATAGGCGACGAAACACTATTTTTGTGTTCCTTTGAAGCAATGATTCGCTTTGCTATAAATAACTCGTAATTCAACTGATATGAAAAGATTAATTCGGTCCAAAAATACATATTTAATTTTAGTAACTGAATTAATCGTTTTCCTTTTTGTTGTTGGGTCTTTTAATGGTCGAAGCTCACAAAATTTCAATGAGAATAATTTTCTTCTCCCTACTCACCTAGTCGATTCAACCAACTTAAAAATTGTTCCTGCAGCAGATTTGATTAATAGTTACCTTCCACTTCTAATCGATAAAAATATTGCTATAGTTGCCAATCAGACTAGTGTAGTAAGCCGCGGATCTTTGATTGGAAATAACAAGCATACACATTTGATTGACACCCTATTAAGTCATCATATTAAAATTGAAAAAGTATTTGCCCCTGAACATGGATTTAGAGGCAGGGTTGACGCAGGAGAAAAAGTTGCCAACGATAAAGATATAAAAACCGGTCTTCCAATTATTTCGTTATATGGAACCAACAAAAAACCTAGCAAGGAGCAATTAGAAGGTGTTGACATTGTATTGTTTGATATTCAAGATGTCGGTGTGCGGTTTTACACGTACATTTCAACTTTAAGCCTTGTCATGGAGGCCTGTGCTGAACAGGGTATCGCTCTGATTGTCTTAGACAGGCCAAATCCGAATGGTCATTATATAGATGGGCCTGTATTAGAATCAGCGCACAGCTCATTCGTTGGTATGCATGAAATACCCCTTGTTTACGGTATGACTATCGGTGAATATGCTCAAATGGTAAATAGTGAGGGTTGGTTAAAAGATAGTGTTCAATGCGAATTAAGTATAATACCTAGCTTGAATTACACCCATGAGAGCAAATATAGTCTTACAGTAAGGCCCTCTCCAAACTTACCTAATGACCATGCCATAAATTTATATCCCAGCCTTGGTTTTTTTGAAGGAACTATCATTAACGCCGGAAGAGGAACAGAATTTCAATTTCAGCGCTATGGAGCTCCCTTTTTTCCTGAATCTGATATGGTTTACATTCCTGAATCCAACTTTGGATCGAAAAATCCTAAGTTCAAAGGTGAGGTATGTCATGGCACTGATTTAAGTAATGAGAATTGGTTAAGTGAGGTAAATCTGGAATGGCTGATAGATGCTTATCACAAAACTCCAAAAGACAAGGAGTTTTTTGGAAAGACTTTTACAATTCATGCCGGAAATGAAAATCTAAGAAAACAAATTGAATCAGGAATGAGTGCTGAAGAGATTCGCTTAACTTGGAAACCTCAGCTTGATAAATTTAAAAAAACAAGGGCAAAATACCTTTTGTATCCTTAAATAAGAGAAATTCCTTTTATAATAAATCTGTGAATTCTAAAGAGGCAACTTTGACTTCAAGGTCTCTACAATATTAAAGACTGCCGGGCAAACTTCTGTATTCTTAAGTGTGAGATCAGTAAGCTGAATGAACTTTTTACGGTTTGTATGAGGATATTCACTGCAGGCCTTGGGTCTTACATCATATATAAAACAAGAATTATCTTGATCTAAAAAAGTACATGGCGCCGTTTTTAAAACCAAAAAGTCATCCGTATCACGTTGTAAATACAGACTGATGAATTTTTCTTCCTTCATTTTAAGATATTTTGCAATCCTGCTAATATCCTTTTCGGTAAAAATAGGGCTTGTTGTTTTACAGCAGTTAGCGCAAGTCAAACAATCGGTTCTCTCAAATTCATCTTCGTGAATTTCATTCATTAGAAGATCTAATCTTTTACGCGGCTTTTTTTTTAGCTTGGCGAAATACTTTTTATTCTCCACCCACTTTTCCTTGGCCTTTTCAGGTAATTCTTCGATTATTCTCTCCATTTAAATTCGTCCTTGAATCAAATGTACTATATCTTATCCATTATCAACTGAAAATAATTATTTTTGCGACTTAAAATAAAGTATACCGTGGTTCAAAACATGCTCGACTCTATCGCTAAGGAGGGAATAAAATCGATTTACAAAATTGAGATTGAAAAAATTGAATTTCAAGAAACTAGAAAAGACTTTGAAGGAGACATCACTATTGTTGTATTTCCTCTTCTCAAGTTTGTCAAAGGAAATCCAGTTCAGATAGCCGAAAATATCGGCAATTATTTGAAAGAACATTCTGATATTGTTGATGAGTTTAATGTGGTGAAAGGCTTTTTAAACCTCGTAATAAGTGATGCCTATTACATTTCTTATTTCAATAAGATTTCTGATTTCAAAAGTTATGGTTCGGTCAAGAAGAAAGATGGCGCAATAATGGTTGAATATTCATCTCCCAACACGAATAAACCTCTGCATCTTGGACATATCCGAAACAACTTATTGGGTTACTCTGTAGCTGAGATTCTAGCAGCTTCAGGAAAAAAAGTTTACAAGACACAAATTATAAATGATAGAGGCATCCATATTTGTAAAAGCATGTTAGCCTGGTTGAAGTTCGGTCAAAATGAAACACCAGAAAGCACTGGCTTAAAAGGTGACAAACTTGTAGGAAACTACTATGTGAAATTTGACAAGGAATACAAGAAAGAAATTAAAAACCTAATTGAAGAAGGAAAGACAGAGGAACAGGCTAAAAAACAAGCTCCAATACTTCTTGAAGCACAAGAAATGCTGCGTAATTGGGAAGCTGGTGATAAAGAAACTGTAGCTCTTTGGAAAAAAATGAATGAATGGGTTTATAAAGGTTTTGATGAAAGTTATAAAGCTCTTGGTGTAAACTTCGACACAAATTATTACGAAAGCAACACTTACTTGTTAGGAAAAGAATTTGTTGCTGAAGGTTTAGACAAAAGCATTTTTCACAAAAAAGAGGATGGCTCAGTTTGGATCGACTTGACCGATGAAGGCTTAGACGAAAAAATAGTATTAAGAGCCGATGGTACAGCAGTATACATGACACAAGACATTGGTACCGCTATCCAAAGAATTAAAGATTTTCCGGATATTGACGGCTTAGTATTTACTGTTGGAAACGAACAGGATTATCATTTTAAGGTCTTGTTTTTAATCCTCAAAAAAATGGGCTTCGAATGGGCTCAAAATCTTCATCACCTTTCATATGGAATGGTAGACTTGCCTGAAGGTAAAATGAAATCTCGTGAAGGAACTGTTGTGGATGCGGATGAGTTAATGTTTGAAATGACCAAAACAGCAGGAGAAATCTCCCAAGAATTAGGAAAATTAGAAGGATACAGTGAAGTTGAAAAACAAAGTCTATATAATATTATCGGTTTAGGTGCCTTAAAGTACTACATATTAAAAGTGGATCCGAAGAAACGTATTCTTTTCGACCCCAAGGAATCCATTGATTTTAATGGAAATACAGGGCCTTTTATACAATATACTTATGCCCGAATACAATCAATTCTGAGAAAAGCTGATTTCAATGATAAGGAAAACATCAACGTTGAGAGTCTTCATATTAAGGAAAAGGAACTGATAAAACTTATTCAGAGTTATCCTGAAATTATCCAAAATGCCGCTGAAAATTTAAGCCCGGCACTTATTGCTAATTTCACTTATGAATTGGTAAAGAGCTATAATTCATTTTACCAAAGCGTACCTATATTTGGAGCGGATAACGAAAATGAAAAAGTATTGAGAATTCAGTTATCCTATGGTGTATCAAGTGTCATCAGATCATCTTTTAAACTATTAGGTATTGAAGTTCCTAGCAGAATGTAAGTGAATGTAAAAAAGGAAAAACACCTGTCTTTTTTGATTAATTAAATAAAATTGGTAACTTCGTAACCTTGATACATGTGAAAATACACTATTT
>RCND010003693.1_pt1 | contig 14685 bp, 14 predicted proteins | sample 2041351 | NCBI WGS metagenome assembly RCND01 (sample SAMN09708230, study PRJNA481090) | Marine sediment metagenome, whole genome shotgun sequencing project. | biome: marine sediment; feature: ocean; material: sediment; isolation source: Sewage treatment plant 12B marine sediment (STP12B) ...
TAGATTTTATAAAAGAAGAAAAACCCGTTATATTCGTAATGGATTATGCGTTTGGAGAACAAGCTTATGAAACAATTGATGAATTTTTAAAACCATTCAAAATAGGCGATTCAAAAATAAAAATGAATATAGATTCTGTGTCTATAATGGGTAAAGCAGGAATACTTAAAGGGGGAAAAGGAGATATCATGATACCTTCAGCTCATATATTTGAAGGAACAGCTGACAATTATCCTATCAAGAACCGCCTTACTATAAAAGATTTAGAAGGACAAGGAGTAGATGTTTATAAAGGAGCAATGATAACTGTTTTAGGAACCTCTTTACAAAATAAAGAGATCTTGAAATTCTTCCATAATTCAACATGGAACGTTATTGGCCTGGAAATGGAAGGTGCTCATTATCAAAAGGCAATTCAAGCTGCATCAAAAGTAAGAGGAAATATAAACTCAAAAGTGAAAGTAAGGTACGCCTATTATGCAAGTGATAATCCTCTAGAAACAGGTGGGACCCTTGCATCAGGAGGCTTGGGAACTTCTGGAGTGCGACCAACCTATCTAATAACAAGAACGATTTTGCAACAAATTTTCAACAAATAATAGTATGAGTAAAAATAAATTACCAGAACAAACAAGTTCTGAAGAAGTAGATCTAGGACAATTATTTAATTTAATAGGTAATGCCTTTAACCAACTTTTTAATTTAATAGGATCTATTTTTATTGGAGGATATAAGGTTTTATTATTACTATTAATTCATGTACACAAACGAATTTATTGGTACAGTGGGGCTGTGATTCTTGGAATAATTATTGGTTTTCTTGCAGATATGAAATCAGAAAAAGAGTATGGTGCTAATATGTATATTGAAACTAACTTCAATTCGACTCGACAAGTTTATGAAGTTATGAGACAGTTGCATCAATTGGCAAATAAAGATAAAGACACTTTAGAGTTGGCAAATTTACTTAATATTTCTCCTTTTGAAGCATCTAGCTTAAAGGGTTTTTATATTGAACCTGATTTAGATGAAAATACTATGGTAAAAATGTATTCCAACTTTTATACCCAACTGGATTCTATATCTCAATTAGAAATAACTTATAACAAATACAAAGAATCATTAACGTCTTCTAACTTTAATATTCATAAGATAGGAGTTGCTTCTACAGATAAAACTATTTATAAAAAAATTGAAAATGCTTTTATTGAGCAAATTTCAGGAAATAATTATTTAGATGAGTTAGTTGAAGTTTATAAATTTAATTTAGAGAAAAAGGAAGAAGTCCTTTTGAGAGAGACTCAAAAAACAGACTCCCTGCTTAATGAGTATTTAAAAATTAGAATAAATGAATCTCAAAAAGAATTAATTCCAGGTTCTGGGACAAACTTATATATGGGAAATGCGAAATCAAATAATTTAATTGTTAATGAATCGAGTATTATCGATAAAATACTTGTTCTAGAAGGTGAAAGAAGAAAAATAAATACCGATAGAGCAACACAAAATACGGTTATTAATGTTTTATCAAATTTTCCTAAATCGGGTTATGACATAAGCAAATGGCATGATAAAATGAAGTTTTTATTACCAATAATTTTAGCGATATTAACGCTTATTGTGTTTAGCGGAAGAGGTATTGGTAAATATTTAGAAGCTGAAAGCAAAAAAATGGCATGAAAATGCATCAAAAAGCAGCACTTATTTCTGGAGTTATAAGACAGGAATAATATAAATGGGTTCCTTATTAGAATGTTTGTAATTTAGGATTATTCAATATTACCGAAAAGTGTATTTTGTTAAAAATGGACTTTATTATTATTTTACATTAAAATTAAATTATACTATATGATAGATTTAAACAGAAAATCTATTTTAATTACTGGTGGCGCTGGTTTTATTGGTTCTCATGTCATTAGATTGTTTGTTAAAAAATATCCTGATTATCACATTTTCAATCTTGATGATTTGACTTATGCAGGTAATTTAGAAAACTTAAAAGATATTGAGCATAATTCAAATTATACTTTTATTAAAGGTGATATAACCAACGAAAAGTTTATTCTCAACTTATTTATAGAAAATAAATTTGATGGGGTTATCCACCTAGCTGCTGAATCCCATGTAGACAGGTCTATCAAGGATCCCTTGGCATTTGTAAAAACAAATGTGTTGGGAACAATGAATCTCCTTAATGCTTTTAAAAACTGTTGGCAAAACAATTTTGAAGGAAAACGTTTTTATCATATTAGTACGGATGAGGTTTATGGTTCTCTAGGATTAACGGGCTTGTTTACCGAAAAAACTGCTTACGATCCTAATTCACCTTATTCGGCCTCTAAAGCAAGCTCTGATCATTTTGTAAGAGCTTACGGAGAAACCTATGGGTTGCCTTATGTTATATCTAATTGTTCAAATAATTACGGTCCCAATCAGTTTCCCGAAAAGCTAATCCCTCTATTTATAAATAATATTTTAAATAATAAACCACTACCGGTTTATGGAGATGGGAATTACACAAGAGACTGGTTATACGTGATTGATCATGCAATAGCCATTGATCTAATATTTCATAAGGGTAAGAACAAAGAAACTTATAACATAGGCGGATTAAATGAATGGAAAAACATTGATTTAGTTAAATTACTTTGTAATCAAATGGATGCTAAATTAGGACATCCACAGGAAACATCAAATAAACTAATTACTTATGTTAAAGATAGACCAGGCCACGATTTAAGATATGCTATTGATGCTTCAAAAATAAAAAAGGAACTAGAATGGCAACCATCAGTCACATTTGAAGAAGGCTTATCAAAAACCATTGACTGGTATTTAAGTAATGGTGAGTGGTTAAAAAACGTTACCTCTGGTTCTTATCAAGCATATTACGAAAAACAATATAGTTAAAACATGAAAGGAATAATATTAGCAGGAGGATCCGGAACCAGATTACACCCTTTAACATTGGCCATAAGCAAGCAACTTATGCCTATATATGATAAACCAATGATATATTATCCTTTGTCAACTTTAATGTGGGCTGGAATTAAAGATATACTAATAATCTCAACACCTCATGACCTTCCGTTATTTAAGCAATTGCTGGGAGATGGTAAAAAGTTTGGCTGTAATTTTGAATATACGGTTCAGGAATCTCCAAACGGTCTGGCAGAAGCCTTTATTATTGGAGAGGAATTTATTGGAAATGACAAAGTAGCACTAATTTTAGGGGATAACATATTTTATGGAACAGGTTTAGCAGAATTGATGCAAGCTAACAATGATCCAGAAGGAGGAATAATTTATGCCTACCATGTTCATGATCCAGAGCGCTATGGTGTAGCTGAATTCGATTCAGATGGAAAAGTAATTTCAATTGAAGAAAAACCAAAACATCCTAAATCCAATTTCGTAATACCAGGTATTTATTTTTATGACAATAGTGTTATTGAGATAGCTAAAAACATACCTAAAAGTCACAGAGGAGAGTTGGAAATTACAGATGTTAATAAAGAATATTTAAAAAGAGGAAAATTAAAAGTTAGTGTTTTAGACAAGGGGACAGCATGGCTGGACACGGGGACTTTTAAATCACTAATGCAGGCAGCCCAATTTGTTCAGGTAATTGAAGAGCGCCAAGGGCTAAAAATTGGCGCAATAGAAGAAGTCGCTTACAGAATGGGTTATATAAACAGAACGCAATTAAAGGAATTAGTACAACCTTTAATTAAAAGTGGATATGGAGAACATCTGTTGAGCATTCTAGAAAAATAAAATGAATATAAAAGAAACAAACATAAAAGGGTGCTTTGTAATAGAGCCTAATGTTTTCCAAGACAAAAGAGGTTATTTTCTAGAAAGTTATAATCAATGTATATTTAATGAGCATTTAGGATTAAAAGTAAATTTTGTTCAGGATAATGAATCGTATTCAACAAAAGGCGTATTAAGAGGGCTGCATTATCAACAAGGCGATCAAGCTCAAGCCAAATTAGTCCAAGTGATAAAAGGAAAAGTTTTAGATGTTGCTGTAGATATTAGAAAGGAGTCCCAAACATATGGAAAACATATTGCAGTAGAATTATCAGAAGAAAACAAGAAACAATTCTTTGTGCCTAGAGGATTTGCACATGGATTTATTGTGTTGAGCGAAAGCGCAATATTTTTATATAAATGCGATAATTATTACAATAAGGAGGCCGAAAGAGGGATAATTTATAATGACGCTCAATTAGGAATTGATTGGAAATTACAAAAAGAAGAATTTATTATATCAGAAAAAGATATGAGACTTCCTAAATTTAAGAGTATTTCATTATGAAAATATTTTATTTAACAGAAGATTGGAAAAACTTGACTTTTAGAAAGGGCACTTCAGCAATTTGAAAAGAGCGATATAAAAACCTACTCAAAACCCAAAAATTAGTACTTATTACATGAGCCACAGGTTAGGGCGGAATCTCCCTGTTAAACTCAATAATATGATTAGAAAAACATATGAGTAATAAATTAACAAAAAATAAATATTTAGATATAGCCCTTGAAGCATCATTAAAAGCAGGCAAGGTTATTATGGAAGTTTATGATTCAGCTTTTGAGGTTGAATATAAAGATGACAAATCACCTTTAACAGAAGCCGATAAAAGATCGAATGAAATAATCAATTCATTTCTGATCCCAACGAAAATTCCAATAATTAGCGAAGAAAATAAGCAAATTGACTTTTTAGAAAGAAAGAATTGGGAAAACTGTTGGGTGGTCGACCCTGTTGACGGCACTAAAGAGTTCATCAAAAGAAATGGTGAATTTACAGTTAACATTGCCTTAATAACAAAAGGGAAACCTGTCTTGGGAGTAATTTATGTTCCAGCAACTAAAACCCTATATGCTGCAGACACGAAAAATAGGGTAGCTTTTAAATCAGTACTTGAATCTCATAATTCCTCTTTAGAAGAAGTTTACAAACTAGCAGAGAAATTAAAACCTAATGATACTAAATATAAACTATTTCGAGTTGTTGGAAGTCGCTCGCACATGAGTCAAGAAACTTTAGATTATGTAGCACAGCTAAAAAACAAAGGAAAAGAGGTTGAAATAGTATCAAAAGGAAGTTCATTAAAGTTTTGCCTTGTTGCAGAGGGTAAAGCAGATGTTTACCCACGTTTCGCCCCAACAATGGAATGGGATACAGCTGCCGGACAAGCTATATGCAATGCTGTTGGGATAAAAGTTATTTCTGAAGAAACAAAAGAATCACTTTCGTACAACAAAGAAAACTTATTGAACCCCTGGTTTTTGGTCTCAAAATAAACAAAGATGCCTGCTTATAAAAAAGAATCCCATTTACGAAGTTTAATTAAAGGATTTTCCTGGCGAATTATAGCAACAGCAGACACAATTCTTGTTGTGTTGCTAGTCACCTGTATAAATGGTAATTGCAGAATAGATCATGCTATTCAAATTGGTCTCATCGAATTCTTTTTAAAACTGGCAGTCTATTATATTCATGAGCGAATTTGGCAAATTGCTTTAAAGGATGGTGTTGTTACTCAAAATGAAACCCTATTTAAAACTATTACATGGAGAATTGTAGCTACAACTATGACATTTTTAATTTCTGGTACAATTCTTAATGCTTTTGATGAAATAGCACTGTATATTGCATTAACAGAATTAGTTACTAAATTTGCGCTTTATTATTTGCATGAAAGGTTGTGGATTTTAGTACCATTAGGAAGAATCCGTATTTTTTTCTTTGGAGTAAAATCGAATAAATGAAAGAAAATATAATTCCTCATAATTATCAAATTTCTATAGGCGATAGAAGAAAGCTGAATGGCCACAATTCTTTATTATTATGGTTTACAGGACTTTCTGGTTCTGGAAAATCTACAATTGCCAATTTAGTTGAAAAGGAGTTACATAAATTGGGTGTAAAAACCTACGCGTTGGATGGTGACAATATCAGAAAAGGTATCAATAGTGATTTGACATTCGCTCCAGAAGATAGAACAGAAAACATCAGAAGAATTGCAGAAATAGCTAATTTAATGGTTGATGCAGGCATAGTGGTTTTAGCGGCATTTGTTTCTCCTTATAAAAAAGACAGAAAAAAAATTAGAGATATTGTTAAAGAAGTTAACTTTATCGAAATTTTTATTAATACAAGTGTAGAAGAATGCGAACGTAGAGATGTAAAGGGACTTTACAAAAAAGCAAGAGCAGGGGAGATAAAAAATATGACAGGAATTTCTGCACCTTATGAAGCACCAGTAAATCCTGATATTGAAATCAATACAGAAAAAGAAACTATTGAAATTGCAGTTTCACGTATTATAGAATATCTAGCACCTAAATTAAAACTCAATCATGGGTAAATATTACTTAAACTATTTAGACGAACTTGAAAGTGAAGCTATATATGTATTGCGCGAAGTTTGTGCACAGTTTCAAAATCCGGTTTTATTATTTTCAGGAGGGAAGGATTCTATTGTAGTTGCTCATTTAGCAAGAAAAGCTTTTTATCCTTCCAAAATACCATTTGCCTTTATGCATGTTGATACAGGGCACAATTTTCCAGAAACCATAAAATTCAGAAATGATTTAGTTAAAGAGTTAGGCGTAAACCTTATTGTAGGTTCAGTACAAGAATCCATTGATGAAGGACGGGTTGCAGAAGAGAGAGGCAAAAGCGCTACAAGAAATGCACTTCAAACAACAACGCTTTTAGACGCGATCGAAAACAATAAAGTTGATTGTGCGATTGGTGGAGGTAGAAGGGATGAAGAGAAAGCTAGAGCGAAAGAACGTTTTTTTTCCCATAGAGACGATTTTGGGCAATGGGACCCGAAAGGACAACGACCCGAATTATGGAATTTATTTAATGGAAAATATTTTGAAGGCGAGCATTTTAGAGCATTTCCAATCAGCAACTGGACTGAAATGGATGTTTGGAACTATATTAAAAGAGAAAACATTTCTATACCATCCTTATATTTTGCTCACGATCGGGAGGTTATTTGGAGACAAAATTCTTGGATACCAAATTCAGAATTCTTAAAATTAGAGGACCACGAAGAAATAGTAACTAAAAAAATTCGTTTTAGAACATTAGGGGACATAACCATTACAGGGGGAATAGAATCAGATGCAAATACAATTGAAAAAATCGCATTGGAAGTATCAGCAATGAGACAAACAGAAAGAGGGAACAGAAGTGATGATAAACGATCGGAAACTTCTATGGAAGACAGAAAACGGCAGGGATATTTTTAGTATTCTAAACTCTTTATCAAAAGAATTATGTTAGAAAAAAATCAGTTATTACGATTTACAACAGCAGGTAGTGTGGATGATGGGAAAAGCACACTAATTGGTCGTTTACTTTACGATTCAAAATCTATTTTTGAAGACCAATTAAAGGCAGTTGAAAATACAAGTAAAAGAAAAGGACATGACGGTGTAGATCTGGCATTATTCACAGATGGTTTAAAAGATGAAAGAGAACAAGGGATTACAATTGATGTTGCTTATAGATATTTTACAACACCAAAACGTAAATTTATAATAGCAGATACACCTGGACATGTTCAATATACTAGAAATATGGTAACAGGTGCGTCAACAGCAAATGCGGCTATTATTTTAGTGGATGCGAGACATGGTGTTATTGAACAAACTAAACGACATTCTTTTATAGCATCTTTGTTACAAATTCCTCATGTTATTGTCTGTATAAATAAAATGGATTTGGTTGATTATTCGGAAGAGGCTTATAACAATGTAATAGACCAATTTGAAGAATTCTCTTCTAAAATGTTAATAAAGGATGTGCGATTTATTCCCATTAGCGCTTTAAAAGGAGACAACGTAGTTAATCGTTCAAAAAACATGGATTGGCACCAAGGAGCGCCGTTACTGCATACTCTGGAAACAATGCATATAAGTAGTGATATAAATAAAGTGGACGCACGTTTTCCGGTTCAAACAGTATTAAGACCTCAAAGCGAATCATATAGAGATTATAGGGGTTATGCTGGTAGAATTGCAGGAGGGATATTAAGAAAAGGTGACAACGTTACAGTATTACCTTCGGGGTTTACCTCTAAAATAAAAAGTATTGAAAAATATAACGAACCCTTAAGGGAAGCTTATGCGCCTATGTCAGTTTCTATTACACTGGAAGATGACATCGACATTAGTAGAGGAGACATGATTGTAAGATCTAACAATGTTCCTGAAACCACGCAAGATATAGAAGTTATGCTGTGCTGGCTTCATAATAATTCGGCTAAACCAAGGGCTAAATACTCTATTCGCCATACTACCAATGAGCAAAAGGCTGATAAAAGAAGTGGTTTATAAAATTAACATCAATACTTTAGGAAGAATTAAAGACGATAAGGACTTGAATATGAATGATATTTCTAAAGTAAAAATACGTACCACAAAACCTTTAATGATTGATTCATATAGACAGAACAGAACCACAGGAAGTATTATTCTGGTGGATGAGGCTACAAATGAAACAGTTGCTGCAGGAATGATTGTTTAACAAATAAAGTTTAGTTTATAAAATAAAAAAAATGAAACATGGTTTTTTACTTGGATACGACATGAATGGACTAGGAAACCTTAAGGATTACATTAACCCCAATTAAAGTATATTTACACCTTCAAAGTAGAGCAATCTAAACTGATGCAAGAAAGATTTATAAATAAAAACCTATTAAAAATAATAATAGGTACCCCAATAATTTTATTGCTACTCTCAATTGCATTAATTAAAAACACACCTAATGCCTTCTTTTCTGAGACTCAAGCCAATCCTTATTTAAAGCCACTTCCTTCAGCTTATTATGAAGCTTATAGAGGTAATGAACTCAATGATTCAACATTTTTTAGTGGCGTTAGACAATCATATGCAACTAGAGAATTAGTAGTGCTAAAGGAATCTCCGACGGACGATCAAAAAAGAATTGATTTTGCAGTAGAATTGTATCCATCCAATAAAATCGATTTACCAGAAGGCCAAACTCATCTAGTTTTTAATATTAAGAATAACGCAGCAATTTATAGGCATCAAGGCAAAACATTAGGCCTATTTAAGGTGGCATTACCCTTTATAGAAATTAAAAAATTGGTTGTAAAACATAAAACCTGGCAAAACACTATTGAAAATCCTTTTCAGGCAGTTCAAGAGTCCTATGAGTTCAAAAAGGAGAACGGCGTTGAATCAAAGGCCAATCCTTATAACAGTGTTTTTATTTCTTCATTAAAGCAATATGATATTGGTTTTTTACCCTATACCTACAAAGTGAAAGAAAACACCATAAAGCAGGTTAATTTATCTCTCAAGAATTTTGTTGAAAAAGAAAAAGTCACAATTGGCGAAATAAGCCAACCGAGTAAATTCTGGGACTTGGTCACCAAAAAGGACATATCATTAACAAATTTGATTAAATTTTCTGGTATTAAAAGTACTGAGGCCAAAAAATTACTTGAAGGTTTTGTGTATGAAGGACAATCTATTGAAACTGTATTTAATTTTGGGAAATTGGCCTTGTTTTCTGTGCTAAAGCAGTTGTTCGCTAATAATTGTGACGAGAAATTGTTATTAATTTACAATCCGAATGAAAATCTATTGGAGCCTTTTTATGCTAGCTCTAAATGCTTGGGAAAAATGTCTAGAAATATTAAACAGCCAAAAACAGATCACACTACTTATACTGAAGCCTATTTAAAAGCAATTGAAAAAGTATCAAGCCTTGATATTGAAACTGAATTACTTCAAAAATCACCTTCTCTAGAGGCTGAACTATCCTTTATAAATAGATATGAACCAACAAACATCTTAGACGTTGATATCATTTATCTTAATCAGCAAGTTTTAAAAAAGAGTATTAAGCCAGAAGCCGTTATAATGGTGGAGTTATTGGATTATAATAACCAAAAGTTGACAGTAACTATAACTAACAACTCATATTTCCCTATTGAAATCTCAGGATTGAATCACAAAAAAAACAAACGTATTATAGACATAGATCCCGTGGTACAAATATCAAGTAATAGTACAGATACTATCACAATAAACTTACCTAGGAGTTTCGAAAATTTATTTGTCAGTAAAAAAAGCAAACAGGCTGGTTTTGTTTTATATAAAGATATTTACGATCTATATGTTTCCTATTCACTTTCTTATTTGAATAAGGATGAAATAGCACAGATTTACCCATTTCAACAAAATGTAGAAATAGCTGAAGAGGAAGATTTATTTAGAATGAAATATCCTTTAGAAAATAATGATGCTGTTGTTATAAATGAACAGACCAAAACAATTTCAACATCCAGAAAAGAGTTAAAGATTGCCTCGCCATTAATTATTCCTTCTGGGTATACATTTGCGGTAAGCCCAGGGACAACCATCGATATTGTAAATGGGGGAAAAATCATTTCTCATGCTCCTTTAAGTTTTAAGGGAACTAAGCAGAATCCGATTTCTATAAAATCCTCAGACAAAAAAGGGCAAGGGGTTTTGGTATTAAGCGAGGGGAAAGAATCATTATTAGAGTATGTTAATTTTGATGGTTTGAGTAATCCTAAGCATGGAAATTGGAATGTTACAGGCGCTGTCACATTTTACGAATCACCAGTAAATTTGATAAACGTCAATATATCGAACAATAAATGTGAAGATGCCTTAAATATTGTTAGGACCACATTTATCATGAAGAACTGCAATATAAGCAATACCCTATCTGATGCTTTTGACGGGGATTTTGTTCATGGAACTATTAAAAACTCAAAATTTGACCACCTAGGAAACGATGCGATTGATGTTTCCGGGTCGGATCTTATAATCAACAACGCACAGATTTCTAATGCAGGAGACAAGGGTATAAGCGCAGGAGAAGACAGTAAGATGACCATTAAAAATGTAGAAATATCTGACAGCGAAATAGCGGTGGCAGGAAAAGACCTGTCTATTATCCATGCAACGAATTTAAAAATAATCAACACCAAACTGGCATTTACAGCATTTCAAAAAAAGGCAGAATTTGGCCCCTCTAATATTACGGTTAATAAAATTACAATGGAAGGAGTTGAAATACAATATTTAATCGAAAACACATCTTCTATGAAAGTTGATGGATTGAAAATTGAAACGTCCCCAAACGTAAAAGATAGAATGTATGGTGTTGAATTTGGTGTGAGTAGTGAAGAAACGAGGAATAGTCAATAAATGATAGATAGTACTTTATTAAAGCAAGTAGAAGAGCTTATCAATAGTGAGGAGCTGCATTTTTTAAATGTAAAAAATAACTTTCGTTATGAGAGAAAATTTACTGTTCCTACTATCTATTCTCTTAATACAATTGAACAGATTGTTAAACGGAACCCATTTTTATTTCGAGAAGTATTTCATCAAAGACAAGTCAATAACATATACTTTGATACTCTAGGGTATAATGATTATTTAGATAATGTTTTAGGCGTTGCTAACAGAAAAAAAATTAGAATCCGCTGGTACGGAGAAACAACTGGACATATTAAAAAGCCTGTGTTAGAAATTAAGATTAAAAAAGGGCTTGTGGGAGACAAATGGTCTTACAAACTGAAGCCATTTACTTTAGATAACGCTTTTACGAATGAGTATATACAAGAGATTTTTAAAAGCTCTGACCTCCCATTACCTATTTTACATTCGGTTAAGATGGTATGGCCATCACTGTTAAATTCGTATAAGAGAAAATATTTTTTGTCAGCGGATAAAAAATTCAGAATTACTTTAGATTTTGATTTGTTGTATTTCAAAATCGATAAGAGATTCAATAATTTTAGTCTAAAGCCTGCAGCAGATGCTAATAAAATTATAGAATTAAAGTATGCCTTGGTGGATGACTATAGAGCTAATGCTGTAACTACAGAATTTCCATTCAGATTAAATAAAAACTCGAAATATGTAAATGGTGTAAATACCATCAAACAATTTCCGCAATAATAACTAAACACTAATTTAAATTACAATGCAAGAACAATCATTTTTAACCGATATTGCCAATCAATTCGGGTCTGGAGAATCTTCAGTTATGGATTTCCTAATTAATATATTCATTACAATTGTTTTATCCTATATTATTGGACTGGTTTATTCAAAATACGGAAACTCTTTATCGAACAGAAAAAAACTGACACAGACCTTTGTGCTTATTGCCGTAACCGTAATGTTGGTAATTTCTATTGTAAAATCTTCACTAGCCTTGTCTTTAGGTCTGGTAGGAGCCTTATCTATTGTAAGATTTAGAACAGCTATAAAAGAACCAGAGGAATTGGTTTACTTTTTTGTAGCTATTGCTATAGGCTTAGGGCTAGGGGCAAACCAACGTGTTGTCACCTTAATTGGAGCGACGGTTATTATTTTATATATCGTTTTGCAAAACTTTAATTCTGTTAAAAATGCAGTTCAGCAAAACCTCGTTGTTTCCATTGCAAACACCTCAAGCAAGGCCTTGGATGAAAATAAAATAATAGAGCTTTTAGAAAAACACTGTTCTAAAATCGATTTAAAACGACTTGATGAGGTAAAAGACATTACAGAACTTTCGCTTAACGTCGAGTTTAATGATTTTAATAGCATTATTAATGCCAAGAATGATCTTAAGGCGCTTGGAGATGTTCAATTTAGTTTCATTGAGAATTATTAATTAAGTATGAAGCTCAAATCTTCAAATAAAGAATCATTTAAATTTTTAGGTGCATTAATTGTGCTTACTATCTTTTTGTTGGCTTTAAACGGTTTCACTAATAAGAAAAAAGACAAGTATGCCAATACACCAGATTTTGAGCAAACGACACCACTTGATTTTATTCAATTAACCTTTAACGAAAGCCAATATAATAAGCTTAAGAAAAAAAGAGATAAAGCAATTAGCATTGGGATATTACAAACGGATGACAGCGATTATGTTCCTGCAACCATAGCTTATAATGGAGAAGATTATAGAGCGGAGGTTAGGCTTAAAGGAGATTGGACGGATCATTTAAAAGGTGATAAGTGGTCTTTTAGAATAAAATTAAAAAACAACCAGACGATTCTTGGGATGCGCAAATTCTCGCTGCATCATCCAAGCACAAGAGGCTATGTTAACGAATGGTTTTACCATAAGGCCATTAAAGGAGAAGAATTAATGGGTTTACGCTACAGTTTTGTTGAGGGTAGCATACACATAAAATTAAATAATTCTCCAGATTACATAAACAAACCAGTTGGTATTTATGCAATTGAGGAAACGTTTGACAAAAGAACAATTGAAAGCAATAAAAGAAAGGAAAGTGTTATCTTAAAATTTTCTGAAGATTATTGGTGGGCAGAGGTTAAAAAAAGCATTGATGTTGGCAAGGCGTCGGGACTAGGGTTTTATACCTTCATGAATGGAATGGATTTCCCAGTTAGATCATTTTCAGAGAGTAAAACGCTTCAAGATAGCGTGATGCGTAATTATTTTGAATTCAGTAAAGAGCTGTTAATAAAATCACGAGATGGCACCATGACAATCAGTAAATCTTTTGATGTAAAAAAACTCGCCTTGCAAAATGCTTTAATGAATTTATTTGGGGCAACACACGGAAACGCAATCATTAATCTGAGATTTTATTATAATCCCATTACTTCTAAATTAGAGCCCATTGCTTTTGATGGTAACTCTGGTAAAAGACTAAGTCAATATGAGCATTTTAATTTTATTAAAGATAATAAAGAAGAAGACACTTTATACCTTAACTATCTTGCTCATGCCTTAAATAAAGTATCCAATCCAGATTATTTAAATAAATTAGCGGCAGAAAACAAGGATGAAATGACATATTTTGGAAAAATCCTTAAGCCAGAGTTCAAAACAGAAGGCCTGTCTTTGAAGAATTTAAGATATAATCAAAGCATTATTAAGGAAGAATTAAAAAGACTAAAGTCAGAATTCAAATTCGATGATGTTGAAATTAAAGAAAATGCCTTAAAAGAATTTTCCATACCAGAATTATCTGCTTGGAGGAAAAACCAAGTAATCTTTGAAAAGGCGAACTCAACCTTTAAGGGTAAAAAAGTTTATAGACTTTCAAGAAATAATATATCGAAATCTGGATTTACCGATGTAAATAATATTAATATTAATTATGGTAATAAATACGAAACTAGTATAATTGTAAAAAAGGGAATTGACGATTTTTTTGGGTTAAGAATTCAGGAGGCATATCCAGATCGAATTGATGCTGTTTTTGACCTTAATAGCGGAATTGTCAAGGGTGTAAAAAATGCAAATGGCGGTAGTTTTGAGCAAGAAAAGGCTGAAATCACATCATTAGGTAATGGCTGGTATAAATGCGCGGTATTTGGTAAAATTAATGCCTCAAGGTTAAGAATTATTTTTGGGTCGACAAATTATAGCACTAATAATATTTTAAGTTGGGAGGCAGCAACAAAGGAACCATCTAGTGTTTTTATTAGCCCTAAAAGCCTGATGGTAAAAGAATTAAAATAATTATTTTAAATGCACTGTACCTTAAACAAAAAGCAGCAATGATGATTTTAGTTAGATTCAACGATTGTCATGGAGTACTGAATCTGCATTAGATACCCGATAAAAGGGTATAGAAGGAATTAAAACCAATAGGCAAAAAAACAAACCA
>RCND010001199.1_pt1 | contig 14681 bp, 12 predicted proteins | sample 2041351 | NCBI WGS metagenome assembly RCND01 (sample SAMN09708230, study PRJNA481090) | Marine sediment metagenome, whole genome shotgun sequencing project. | biome: marine sediment; feature: ocean; material: sediment; isolation source: Sewage treatment plant 12B marine sediment (STP12B) ...
GGTGTTACTATAAAATTTGCGCCTAAGGCCATGTACAGAGAAGCTGCTGCAGCGTCTGTGACTGAACCCACACCCATAATCATTCCAGGAAGTTCTGCAATGGCATACTTTGTTAATTCACCAAAAACTTCATGCGCAAAATCACCTCTTGCTGTGAACTCCAGTAAGCGAGCACCTCCATCATAACAAGCCTTTAATACTTTTTTACTTAATTCTAAATCATTATTGAAAAATAAAGGAACCAATCCTGTTTCCTTCATCACTTGTGCTACTTCCAATCTAGTGTATTGTGCCATTTTTATTTTAGTTTAATTAACCGCTAGTCATATGGGATGCCTAACGGTTTTAAATAGTTGCTCAAAATTAACTAATACTCAATATTTTATCTCGCAACACGCCCTGAAGCATCTCCTCCCATTAATTTTTCTACTTCAGACACCGTTACTAAGTTCGCATCTCCCTTTATTGTATGTTTTAAACAAGAAGCTGCTACTGCAAAGTTCAATGCATTTTGATCATCTTCAGGATATTTTAAAAGACCATAAATCAAGCCACCCATGAATGAATCACCTCCACCTACTCTGTCAACAATATCTGTAATTTGATATTGACGCGTTTCGTACATTTTTTTACCGTCGTACAGAACGCCGGCCCAAGTATTATGCGAAGCCGAAATGGAGCCTCTCAAAGTTGTAATTACTTTTTTAGCCTTTGGAAATTTTTCCATCATTTGCTGGCAAACTGATAAGAAGGCTTCTGCTTTAACATCATGGCCTTGTGTGGTAATATCCAAACCTTCTGGCTTAATACCAAAGTGCATTTCTGCGTCTTCTTCATTGCCCAAAATAACATCACAATAAGAAGTCAATTCTGTCATTATTGCTTCGCGATCTCCTCCATAATTCCAAAGTTTTGCACGATAATTTAAATCTGTAGAAATGGTAATACCCAATTCACTTGCTACTTTTACTGCTTCTAAACAGACATCTGCGGCACCTTGTGAAATGGCTGGTGTAATACCAGTCCAATGAAACCATTCAACACCTTCAAATACCTTGGTCCAATCGATCATTCCTGATTCGATTTCAGCTATGGCAGAATGAGCTCTATCATAAACTACTTTAGACCCTCTTGAAACTGCTCCGGTCTCTAAAAAATAGATTCCCAAACGATCACCTCCATAAACTATTTTATCAATGCCTACACCTCGTTTACGCATTTCCATCATGGCACATTCGCCAATGTCATTTTTAGGTAAACGCGTTACAAAATCAACAGGCACCCCATAATTAGCAAGTGATACAGCTACATTAGATTCTCCTCCACCATAATTAGCATCAAATTGATTGGTTTGTGAAAACCGTAAAAATCCTGGAGGTGCTAATCTTAACATGATCTCTCCAAAAGTTACTACTTTACTCATTTTTATATTTGTTATAGATTAAATAATCTTGGTAAAAACATTGATATTTCAGGGATATAACTGATCAGCATTAAAACGATGACCATAATGACCAAAAATGGCAATAAGGGTTTTATTACTTGTGTTACCGATACTTTGGCTACGCCACTTCCTACAAAGAGTAAGGTTCCAACTGGAGGAGTGCAAATACCGATACAAAGGTTCAATACGATCACAATTCCGAAATGTACCGGGTCCATACCTAATGTTGTAACAACTGGTAAAAATATAGGGGTGAATATCAATACAGCAGGTGTCATATCCATGAAGGTTCCGATAATAAGCAGGATAACATTGATTGCTAAAAAGATGGCAAACTTATTTTGTAATGACTCTAATAAAAATGTACTGATCATTTCTGGAATTCCTTCAAACGAAAACAACCATGACATTGCCATAGAGGTACAAATTAAGAACATGACTACTGCAGTTGTTTTTGCACTCGACAATAATACTTCGGGGAAATCCTTTGTTTTCATGTCGCCATAGATCAATGACAAAACAGCTGCATACAGAACTGCGATTACTGATGCTTCTGTAGCTGTAAAAATACCAGCTACGATACCTCCAACCACGATGACCAATAATAATAAACTAAAAAAAGCTTTTCTGAAAAAAGTCCAAACTTCAAATAAAGTTGCTCTTTTTCCCTTTGCATACCCTCTACTAATAGCAACGAAAGCGATATAGCCCATAATGGTAAATCCTAGTAATATTCCTGGTAAATAACCAGCAATAAATAAGGCTGCCACAGAGGCAGTTCCACCACTCGCTAAAGCATATACAATCAAGATGTTACTAGGTGGTATTAACAAGCCCGTTGTTGATGATGTTATATTTACGGAGGCACTAAAAGTTCTTGGATATCCTTCTTCCTCCATTCGATCTGTCATAATAGAACCAATCGCTGAAGCGGCTGCAAGTGCAGAGCCTGAAATAGCGCCAAAAAGCATTGAGGCCAAAACGTTTACATAAGCTAATCCACCTGGGAGACTTGCGACCAAAGACTTGGCAAAATTTATTAATCGATTCGCAATGCCGCCACGTTTCATAATCTCACCAGCCAGAATAAAGAAGGGAATTGCGAGCAGCGCGAAACTGTCAATTCCAGTTGTCATACGTTGGGCAATAGTAGTTATGCCAGGCATTCTATCTATATTCAACAATAGACTTAAGGTTGTGGCAATTCCAATACTATAGGCAACAGGAACCTTTAATAACAAAAGCCCAAAAAAGCTAACAAACAAAACAATGATGCTTAATACTTCAATGCTCATAATTAATTATTGATTTTGTTTGAATAAATAGTTGAAATATGATAGACAGAATAGCACATGATCAGCATCCCGCTCAGTGGCATAATAGCATACACATAGCCTAATGGAATACGAAGCGTTCCTGAAAGTTGTTCTAAATGCAATGTTGTATAGACCAAATTGAATCCACCTACAACCATCACAATCAGGGCAAATAGAAAAATTAAGAATTCGATAAGCATCGACGCTTTTCTCTTATTCTTTTCAGAAAATTTTTGATATAAAAAGTCCATTGAAAGATGCTCTCTTTTCCCATTTAGATAAGCGGCTCCTAAAATGGTTAACCAAATCAATGAAAAGCGAGCGAACTCTTCAGTCCAAGTAAATGATGTGCTCAGAATATATCTCGAAAAAACCTGAAATAAAACGTCTAAGACCAAAAGCGCGAAAATCACAACTAAGACCTGTTCAAGAAACCGATTTACTTTAGTAAAAATAAGTTCAGATGTATTCATAGTTATTGGCTTTTAATTTGATTTACAATTGGAGCCATTTCCGGATAATTTTTCACAAACTCGGTGACTACAGATTTTGATTTTTCTGCAAATAAAGATTTGTCTGGAATAATAATTTCAACTCCGGCTTCTTTTGCAATTCTCATCGATTCATCAACTGATTCATTCCAAAATTTCTTTTGTGCCTGGGCAGATTCATCTGCCGCGTCCTGTACCCAAATTTTTTCCTCCTCAGATAATTTTTTCCAATATTTTGTTCCAATTAATAGGACATCCGGAACAGAAGAGTGTTGATCTAAAGTGTAATATTTACTAATTTCATAATGATTTGAAGACACAAAAGAAGGTGGGTTGTTTTCTGCGCCATCTACAACGCCTTGTTGAATTGCGGTGTATAATTCACTATAAGACAAGGGTGTAGCAGATCCTCCCATTGAATTCACCATATTAATGGCCATTTGGTTATTCATTACTCTAATTTTCAGCCCTTTGAGATCATCGGGAGTTCGAATGGCTTTTTCGCTTGTGTAAAAACTTCTGCTTCCTGCATCATAATAACAAAGCCCTCGAAGCCAAAACTTAGATCCTTTTTCTAATATTGATTTTCCAATAGGGCCTTCCAAAACATCAAATTGATGCTGTTTATCTCGAAATAAGTATGGAATGCCTAAGAGATGGTATTCAGGCACAAAATTGGATAGGGTAGCGGCACTTACTTTGGTCGCTGCCACACTTCCGATTTGCAGTAATTCAAGCACCTCTCTTTCAGATCCTAATTGTGAATCGGGAAATATTTTGACTTTCAAAGTTCCTTTAGAATTTCTGTCTAAGGCTTTTTGAAATTCTAATATCCCTTTATGAACCGGATGGATTTGGGGTAAACTATGTGCTAAATACAATACTTTTGTGCCAGACTCCTTTTTACAAGATGTCAGTATAAATATCATACATAGTATAGTAATTAATTTGTACCTCATATTTTATTTAAATTCAAAATACGCTGCCGCATTGTTGTAACAAATATCTTGGATCATTTTCCCTATGAACGGAATGTCATTAGGAACCAGTCCTTTCTTTATATCTTCAGCCATCAAATTGCATAGAATCCTTCTAAAATACTCATGGCGAGGAAAGGATAAAAAACTGCGACTATCTGTTAACATACCTATAAATCTACTGAGTAAACCAACATTTGACAAGGTTTCCAGTTGTTTTTCCATACCATCTTTTTGGTCTAAAAACCACCAAGCTGATCCCCATTGCATTTTTCCAGGGATACCCGCTTCGCTATAATTACCCATCATGGTAGCAAACACTTCATTCTGTGAAGGATTCAGATTGTATATGATGGTTTTGCTTAGGCATTGTTCAGCGTCCAATCTGTTAAAAAACTTCGACATATTAGCCCCCTGACTAAAATCTCCAATTGAATCACAACCAGAATCAGTACCAATTAGTCCAAGTAAGCGACTGTTATTGTTGCGTAAGGCGCCTAAATGAAATTGCTGAACCCAGCCTTTTTCATGATACATTTTGCACAACTTGTACAAAATACATGAAGTAAATAGATTGGCTTCAGATGTTGTGATTTCCTTATCGGCTAATCGTTTTTTTAATATGATATCGGCTTCTTCTTCCGAAAAATCATTTGTAAAAATTTGCTCGAGCCCATAGTCAGATAAGCGGCAACCATTTTGATGGAAATAGTCTACCCTGCTTTGAATAGCTTTTAACAATCCAATTAAGTTTTCAATGGAAAACCCAACACAAGTCTCTACTTTTTTAATATAGTTCTGAAATGCCTCATTTTCAATTAAGAGTAAAGTATCAGGCCTAAAGGTTGGAAAAACCTTTGTGAATATGTTTTGCTTTCTTATTTGCTGATGATATTCAAGATTATCTGTAGGGTCATCTGTTGTACAAACTACTTCTACCTTCATTTCTTTTAGAAGGTCAGCAGGTGTTTTTGTAGCCAATATTTCATTGGCTTTATTATATATTTCTTCTGAACTGGAAGGTTGTAGAATAGTGTCGATATCAAAATATCTTTTCAATTCTAATTGAGTCCAATGAAATAAGGGATTTCTTAGTGTCTGTGGCACTGTTTCAGCCCATTTTTCAAATTTCTCTTGTTGTGTCGCATTTCCGGTAATGAATGATTCATCAATTCCATTGGCTCTCATTCCACGCCACTTGTAATGATCTCCATTTAACCAGGCGTCACTAATATTATGAATAGGTTTGTTTTCTGCAATTTGCTTTGATGACAAATGATTGTGATAATCAATAATAGGCATTTCCTTTGCATACTGGTGATACAAAGTTTCGGCTTCCTCTGATTGTAATAGGAAATTATCTGTAATAAAAGGTTTCGTATTTATTTCACTCATTATTTTAAACTATTAGAAATTCCTAATTCCAAGCCTCTTAATTCTGCCAAACCTCTTAATCTTCCTATGCCTGAATAGCCAGGGTTTGTTATCTTATGCAGATCATCTAACATCTGATGTCCGTGATCTGGCCTCATTGGCATTCTAAGATCTTCTCTACCAGCAGCTTTTCGTTTTCGTTGTTCCGTTATCAAGGCCTTCATGACTCCAAACATATCCACGTCACCTTCCAAATGATTTGCCTCATAAAAGTTACCCCACTCATCTCTTTGGGTGCTTCTTAAATGGATAAAGTGAATTCTATCTCCCAGACGTTCAACCATGCCTGGCAAGTCATTATCGGGTCGAACACCAAATGAGCCTGTACAGAAGGTTAAACCATTATGAGGGCTTTCTACGGCATTGAACAAATCTTTAATGTCTTGTTCGGTACTCACTACTCTTGGTAAGCCTAGTATTGGAAATGGAGGGTCGTCAGGATGGATGCACATTAAAACACCTGCTTTCTCAGCAGCAGGTATAATTTGTTTTAGGAAATATATAAGATGCTCTTTTAATTCTTTCGGCCCGATGTTATTGTATGTTGCAAGAATGGCATTAAACTCTTCTAAGCTATAACCTTCTTCTGCTCCGGGTAGCCCTGCAATTATATTTTTAATCAACAATTTCTTGTCAGTATCGTCCATTTTTTCGAGCATTGCTTTGGCTCTGTCAATCTGCTCTTTTGAATAACTTTCTTCAGCTCCTGGTCTTTGCAATAAAAACACTTCAAAAGCGGTAAATGCTGTTGCGTCAAAACGCAAGGCTCTTGAACCATCTGCAACCTCATAATTCAGACTTGTACGAGTCCAATCCAACACGGGCATAAAATTATAACAGACTGTGTCAATACCACAAACGCCCAAGTTAGAAAGTGTTTGTGTATAGTTATTGATATAAGTACTGAAGTTGCCGGCTTGAGTTTTAATATCTTCATGAATAGGAACGCTTTCAACAACAGACCAGGTTAAGCCTGCACTTTCAATAGTTACTTTTCGTTTTTTTATTTCTTCAATCGGCCAAATATCACCATTTGGGATGTGATGCAAGGCAGAAACGATTCCGGTTGCACCGGCTTGTTTGATATCCGAAAGAGATACTGGGTCATTAGGCCCATACCATCTCCATGTTTTTTCAAGACTTAAGCTCATAATTATAATCTATATTTTTTAAACACCACTAAATGCACTAAAACCACCATCAATAGGTATAACAACACCGGTTACGAATGATGCTCCTTCTCCACATAACCATAAAGTAGTTCCAACCAAATCTTCTGGTTCACCAAATTTACCCATGGGAGTTTGTTCGATAATTGTATTGCCTCTAGGCGTTAATTCACCATTTTCAGTGGTTAAAAGCGCTCTGTTTTGGTCAGTCAAAAAGAATCCTGGTGCCAGGGCATTTACACGAATTCCTACTTTTGAAAAATGTACCGCCAGCCATTGAGTAAAGTTTGATACGGCTGCTTTCGCACCGCTATAAGCAGGTATTTTAGTTAAAGGTGTAAAAGCATTCATCGATGAGATATTAAGAATGCTACATCCTTCTTTGCCTACCATATCTTTAGCAAAAACTTGCGTTGGAAGCAATGTTCCAATAAAGTTTAAGTCAAATACAAACTTAATTCCTATGGGATCTAAATCGAAAAAGGTTTTAAAGCCATCGGTCTGATTTAAAAGATCTTCTTCTTCTAAATGAGGATTTGATGTTGTACCTAAAGGATGGTTTCCACCAGCTCCGTTAATTAATATATCGCAAGATCCTAGTTTCTCATTAACTTGTTTCTTGGCTGCGTCTAAAGACTCCTTGTCTAGTACGTTGGCTGAGACTCCAATAGCCATCCCGCCTTCGGAATTAATTTGATCAGCTACCTTATTTGCCGCGTCATTTCTTAAGTCTAATACTGCAATTTTATGACCTTCCTTTGCAAGGGCAATTGCTAAGGTGCTGCATAACACTCCGCCAGCTCCTGTTAAAACTACTACTTTACTCATATTCTTTTGTTATTCAAAAAATTCATATTATTATTAAGTTTGCGTGTTCGCACACGAAAAAAATAACAAGCCATTCGTAATAAATCTTGAAGTAAAAGTAACAAAATTTACGTGGACGCACACGGAAATTTAAATTATTTTTATATTTTGGCTAAATAAACTCTTACTTTTCTAACAATTGGTTTGTAGATGCATTAATTTTAGAATTAATATAACCATCACTATCACGAATAAGTTAATGAACATATGATTACTATAAAAAGTATTGCGAAAGAAGCCAACGTTTCAGAAGGAACGGTAGATAGGGTTCTCCATGAAAGAGGTGGCGTTTCAAAAAAAACTGAAGCAAAAATTCAGAAAATCCTTAAAAAGCATAATTTTAAAGTAAACCCCGTTGCAAGGGCACTTGCAATGAAAAACAAGTTCAAACTATTAACATTAATGCCAAATTATGACAGCGATAATTTATTCTGGAAATCTCCCTATTCAGGGATTTTAAAAGCTAGTGGTGAGGTGAAGAATTTTGGAGTAGAAGTCAGTAACTATTTCTTTGATCAGTTTGATGGAAATTCATATTTAAAGCAATTTGAAATCTTAATGGAGTCAAATCCTTCGGCAGTCGTATTTGTGCCGACTTTTGTTAAAGAAACCAAACAAATTATAGACCGCCTGGAGAAGTTTAAAATTCCCTATTTATTTTTTAATATAGATTTGGATGGTTTTAATAATATCTCATTTATTGGTCAAGATTCATATATGGGTGGTTTTGTTGCCGGTAAATTAATGCACTTGAGTCTAGGAAAAAAATCCTCTTATTTAATAGTGAATACCACGCTTAATATAACGAACTACCACGCTATTTCTAAAAGAATAGAAGGCTTCAATGATTACTTCGTAAAGAATGGGATAGATAACCAAACGTTTACCTTAAGTATTGACAATTTCAATAATTTGGAAGAGACCAAACTTAAAATAAATTCCTTCTTGGAACAGAATAAAACGATTAAAGGCATATTTGTGCCATCGAGTAGAATTGCAGTAATTGTAGAGGCCATTAATGAGACTTCTTTAGCTAAACTTCGGCTCATTGGGTTTGATAATACCGATCAAAACTTGCAATGTCTTGAAGATGATACCGTTTCATTTTTAATTTCTCAAAAGCCTTTTGAACAAGGTTATGAAGCGATTCATTTAATGACCGACTTTTTAGTAAAAGGTAAAATGCCGGCAAGTAAAATTTATTCTCCTATTGATATTGTTACAAAAGAAAATGCGAGATATAATGAGCGAAATGAAAGGGAATTTCAGGATGAGAGATAAGCCTAAGAAGCTCGGAGCCAATGGCAATAAATGACCCCTACTCAGGTTTAAATTGTTTTCCTTTTACAGATTAGTTGCATAGTCATAGACTCTTAAACAGAACTTAATTTTAAATCCTTTGATAAATTTTTATATACCTTGGGACAGTAAAATTACATATTGGTCCTTTTCGTATTGTTAATCAATACGATTAGTTCTATATTATTATTTTAGTTGATTTATTCAATTTGTAAACAATAACCATCATTCTTATGAACGATTTAAATTATAGCTCCGGATATGATGAAAAATCTATTCTATTAGATTATCGGAAATACATTAATGATAAGATTTTAAGAACCTCAATCTACTCAATGAGTGTTTATATCCTAGCTGCTGGTTATTTTTTATATTCTGATATATATATTCGTCATATTGAATTTATAATTCCTTGGAGGATTCCATCAATTATCATGGCATTAACTGTGCTAGTTTTAAGAAAATCTTTTTTGAAGGAGAATTTTATAGTAATGTTTGTGGCATATAACTTAACACTATCCCTGTGTTGTTTTATGCTCGCAGGAATAACTTTTTCACTCTTTAACACGGATTTATTCGAAGCAAGTATTAACGGAACATTATTAGCTATTTTTGCCGTTTATATAGGGACATTCGGAGGTATAAGGATTTTATTTTTAAATTATCTTCCAATTTTCGTATCTATAATTGTAGTGTATTTAAGTTTTCATCCTCCTTTATCTATTATGGTAGAATTTGGCAATGTGATTTTTCTAATAATTGCTTGTTTTAGCCTTTCCCAAATACAAGAAAAATTAAGGTTCAATGAATTCAGATCGAGAAAGATTATGGAATTCGAAAAGGATCAATCTAATTCAATGCTTTTGAATATTTTACCTTCTGAAGCAGTTGAGGAATTGAAAAATACTGGAAGAGTAAGAACTAAAAGATTTGAAAACGCAACCATATTATTTACAGATTTTTCTGATTTTACGGTTAAGGCAGAGCAGATTGAACCTGAAAAGTTGGTAAAAAGTATTGATTTTTACTTTAGATCCTTTGATGCCATTATTGAAAAGTATAACCTTGAAAAGATTAAGACTATAGGGGATGCCTATATGTGTGCTGGTGGAATTCCGAATTTATCTGTAGGACACGAACATAGAGCTTCAAAAGCGGCACTTGAAATTTTAGATTTTGTAACTTTTAAGGCAATTAAGAACAATGAAATTGAACATTTCAATATTAGAATTGGGATACATTCTGGACCTGTAGTTGCTGGAATTGTGGGAGTCAAAAAATTTCAATACGATGTTTGGGGAGACACTGTAAATATAGCTTCAAGAATGGAATCGGCCGCTGATGTTGGGTCCATAAATATATCAGATATCACTTATAAAGTGATCAAAAATAAATTTGAATGTGAAAATAGAGGTGAAATAAAAATCAAGAATCGAGGTATCCGACAAATGTATTTTTTGAAACATGAAAAAACAGAGGGCTAACGCCCTCTAATTCCTTTTTATTCTAATAACCGGGATATGCTGGAACTGTAGAAAGATCCAATCGAATTTCTGGTCCTAAAGTTGCGCCAGCTTCTAATTCTACTTCCCAACTACCTTTTGCAAAACTGGCTGGAGCGTACCAGTTATCAACGTGAGTATTATTAAGTAATCCCCATGCCTTATAAGTGTGCGCTACTAGTTGACTGCAGAAAAATGTATCATCAGCAACAGGTATATCCGCAAGTCTTCCCTCAACAAAATTTAACATTTCTTCAACCGGTATTTCTGGAAAAGTATAATTGTGAATCTTAGGAATCATCTCTTTAAAGACATCAAACATTTTTTGATTTCTTGAAAAATTTAGTTTTCGTTTGGCCACACCCTTATCATACTTAAGTACTTCATTATTGGTAATTCTTTCTTTTAGTCTGTCTAACATAGGGCCGTCCTTTTCAATATTTAATATAACATCTGTTACAGAAAAATGCTTTGGATTCTTTTTTTGCGCGTCTTTGATGTTACTTTCCCACAATAATATTGGTCCATCTTTTATACCATTTAAACCAATATCGTTAGCATTGATAATTATTGCAGAATGTGACCAATTACAATTAGTAATCCTTTCTGTGAAAATACTACTCTGAAATAATCCTTGCATAAGAATTATGTCGCCTGTTTCTAAATCCGAAAAAAAATTGTCCCAAGGTTGATAAGTTATTGCCATAGTTGTTTAGTTTAAATTCCAATTGAATAATTATTTACATTTGTTTTTGTTGCGCTAGGTATTTTATTTTCTTTTACTTCATGAGCTACTGTTTTTATAGTCTTAATAATTAAGTCTGCTGCATCCATATCAATAGTTAAAGGGGGTTCTATGCGAACTACATCAGCTTTGACACCGAAGAATCCAACATAAACTCCAAGCTCCATGCAACGAGTGGCGAAAATTTTACCCATATCCTTATCTTGTGATATTTCAATTTGAACTCCTATCATTAAACCTTTACCTCGAACATCTTTTATAATATTTGGATACTCATCTTGAATTTCTCTTAAATTATCGAGAAGATAGTTTCCAATTCGTTCACAATTTGCTGGAATATTTTCTTTATCAATATAATCTAATACACATTTTGCAACGGCCGCAGAAGGAGGATGTCCCCCATAAGTAAATAAATGCTGACCTGAAGAAAGTTTATTTATAACATCCTTTCTACCCACAACTGCTGAGATTGGAGCATAACCCGACGAAAGACCCTTTGCAACAATCATCAAATCTGGAACTATGCCATCATGTTCATATGACCACCATTTTCCAGTTCTCCCCATGCCACTTTGCACTTCGTCAATAATTAATATTGAATCAGTTTCTTCCGTTATTTTTCGCAGTTGATATATAAAGCCCTTAGGAGGAACAACGACTCCAGCATCTCCTTGGATAGCCTCACATATTATACCACCTGCCATTTTGTTCAAAAGCTTTTGCCTGACCTTAGCTAAAACTTTTTCCATTTGATTATTGTCCTTTGGGAAATCAAATTCAATAAAGTCTGGATTCTTACCGTAGATGCCATCATCCAAATCACCATAATCCGAGGCCTGCTGAGATAAACCTGTTGACCCATGATAATCATTTTTAAAATGAATAACTCCGTCTATTTTAGTGAATTTTCGCATGGCTTTTATTGCGCCACCTGAAGAATCTGATCCAGAAAGACCTATCAGAACGCGTTTCTCAAATTCACCTGGCATCAAACTTATCAGCTTTTCAGCTAAATCCAGGGCGGGAGTATTAATTGAATATGTAAAGCAACTTTGCTGTAGTTTAACAGATTGTTCGTAAAATGAACGTGCAAGAAATTCTTGCCCATATCCAAGGACACAAGAAGAAGCGCAAGCTAGGCAGTCAAGATAAATGTTACCGTCTAAGTCTTCAATAAATTCATTTTTCCCTTTGTTTAATGTAACACCATATAGTCCTGTATAATTGGCGTTACCAATCAGGTTTTTTCTCCTTTCCCAAGTACTAATAGAATTTGGTCCTGGCGGAAATACAGGTACCTGGACTTTCCAATTTATCAAATCCTTTTCCATTTTTATTGAAATATTTTTAGTTAAAATTTAATCTTTTAAGTAAAGGGGCTAATTCAATATTTAAAATCAAATGTTTCCTTTAAACGAACCTAGTTATATTTTTCAGAAACGAAAATTCCATTAGGACGAAACTATTGTATTTGTTTCCGAATGGCCCATTCTATTTATCAAACATCCAGTTTTGTTAAGTAAATTATTAGAATTTCTCGTTATATATTCTATAAATCAAAAAACGATAGATCCGAATGTTAGGAGTTGAGGTGACATAAATCCGAATGAATAGTCAAAGGGGTTAACAGAATTTAGATCCGAATCATTCCAGTAATAAATCTGTATTTAACACTTTAAATTAACCAATGGTTTCATTGTGTAATTTTGATATTTTAGAAGAAAAATAATCAACTAGTATTCAATTTAATAATCGAATTTCAATCAACAATTTCGTCAATCTAGTACCATAGGGTAATTTGTTTAGATATTATCCGGAAACTGAGATTGCCTATTCGGCCAAAATTATTTGATTTATTTAGCCTTTTGCTATTATTAATATTCTTGCGGTTTCTAAGTGTTTTTAGTAATTCAAAATAGTAGACCATATTGTTGTTAAAATCATAATCGTGAATTATTAGACTGAATCAATGTAAAAAAATATTACCTTGAAATAGAATAAACTAAATTGGAATATTATTTAGATTTTACACTCACAAATAGCACCTCTTAATTCTGCATAAGGAGTTGTAGACAGTTTTCACATTTAAAATATTATTTGTCATATGGACTTAACTAAAAAATTAGAGGGGAAAAGTTTTAATATTTTACAAATTTCCATGACCTTGGCAACTTTAGCCTATGAATCTACTGTGGAACTGAAATCAGAATTAGGCAATACGTCATTAGCTACTGAAGACGATTGGTCGTTAGTCTGGGGGCCAGTTGATAACGAGAGTAATAGGGTCTATGTTGTGAAAAATAAGGCTTCAGATAAATACGTAGTTGCCATTAGGGGTACGGTTAGAAGTTTAGAATCTATTTTTATAGATGCAGATTCTTTTGACCTTGTATCTCTGCCTTGGGATACTAGAAGTGATAAAATGATATCGAATGGAATATCTGATGCATGGAGTCATGTAAACGATATGATTGACCCGAAAACCGATAAAAGTCTGAGTGAATTTATTAGAACCTTAGCTTCAGGATCAACTATATATGTAACAGGACACAGTCAGGGAGCGTGCTTGGCTTCAGTTGTATCTTTGTGGCTGGCTCAAACTTTTAATCACATATCAATCATACCCATAACGTTTGCGGCAGAAACTGCTGGGAATAGAGCATTTTCGGATTTGTTCAATAATACCTTTGGAGCAAAAAACTTAAGAGTTTTTAATCCAAACGATGTTGTCCCAATGGCTTTTGGGAACTTATATAAAATAAAGCGTTTATACTCACCAGAACCACCATATTTGGAATGCCCAGATGAATATAAACTAACGGTAGATATACTTGAGCAAACAATACCAAGATATATCCAGACAGGAAGAGCACATCCATTGCCTAATAGTTTTATAGTTAAAGTAAAAGGAGAAGTTGATTTTGAGAATAGAACTGGGGTCTTTATTCAAGAAATCGAAGTACAACATTCCTGCTATACATATTTATACCTCTTGAATGCTCCTCAAACAAAAGGAGTGCCTAAAACATGGCCTCCAAATCACATTAATGCTTAATCTGTTAATAAGCCATTAATGGATTAGATTCATGCTGAGTATCAGAATAAACTTCGGCTCATTAGGTTTTACAAGACCTACCAAAACTTGTAATGTACTGAAGATGATGCCGTTTCATTTTTAATATCTCAAAGGCTTTTTGAACAAGGTTATGAAGCGATCTATTAATCGCTATTGCTTCTTTCATACAATGATTGAAATTTTGAATAGGGATTATCGAACAGGGAACTCTGAATTTCGAAGTATTCGGCAAACTAAGAATCTTGATTTGGTAGAAGGTGACCTCTTTAAATCCTGCCTGTATTCTATGGTTAAAAAAAATATTTTTGATCAAATTTTTCAATAATTTCAAGCTGCAAACTTCATTGTATCGACATAGGGT
>RCND010001200.1_pt1 | contig 14675 bp, 12 predicted proteins | sample 2041351 | NCBI WGS metagenome assembly RCND01 (sample SAMN09708230, study PRJNA481090) | Marine sediment metagenome, whole genome shotgun sequencing project. | biome: marine sediment; feature: ocean; material: sediment; isolation source: Sewage treatment plant 12B marine sediment (STP12B) ...
TAAACGAGCGCCCTCGAAAGACCTTGCAATACCAGACACCAGCAGAGAAATTTGAAGCCTGTGTTGCAGCGACCCGTTGAAACCGCAGCGCACAGCCGACGTTGGTGCGCAGCGCAGCACGGGGACTTGCGTCTGCTACGGCTTGAATGACCGCTTTTGCAATTCTGGCACAGAACCTTCGCAGACGCAGCTAAGGTCCGGTTTTCGCCCTTCACGTAGAAATGCGCATGGTGCAGCAATCAGGTCACTTCACTCTCCCATCACTGTCGTGAACGGCCCTTAGCAGCCCTTGATGCATCCCGCAGCGAACGGCAGCTCTCCGCCCATTTTGTTGAAGAACACCGTGTTGCTGGCGCAGAAAGTCGGGCCATGAACGCGGCGCAAGCGCCTTTCTTGTCAGGCTTTGCGCATTTGCTGCGGTGCAGGAAGGATCTTGGCTAGTTTGCGGAGGTTTTGGGCGGTTGCGGCGAGTAGAAATTCGTCATTTGCGCCACATGGCCCTCGCAATCGGAGCCTTCCCAACCCGAGGATGCGTTTAAGGTGGGCGAAGAGCATCTCGACCTTTTTCCTCAGCCGCATTGAAACGGCGTATTGTTTGGTTTTTGCGATGTCGCGGGCGACCTGACGGGCGTCTTCGTGTTCTTCGCGTGTGATAGCGCGGGCGTCGGCGTTCGGGCAGCATTTGGCTTTGGATGGGCACGCCTGGCAGATCAGTTTTAGCCCACGATACTTTGTCCTGCCCGTCGTGGTTGGACCTCGACTTGGGTCGGAGTAGTTGCGGCGAGATTGCTGGAGCGACTGACCTTCTGGGCAAGTGTACTGGTCGCCCTCTGGATCCCACTCGAAGTCTTCACGGTTCCAAGTACCATCGGTGCGGCTGGATTTATCAATCACCGGGATATGCGGCGCGATCTTGCGTTCCACCAACCAACCAAGCATTGGTCCAGATCCGTAAGCAGTGTCTGCAATGATGCGTTCCGGGTCCAAATCAAACTTGTCTTTGACGCGGTCTAGCATCGTGCGCACGGACCCAACTTCGGCCTGCCGGATCGACCGGGTGGCCTCAACATCCACGATAACAGCATTGTCAGTGTCGATCAGGTAATTCGTTGAATAGGCAAAGAACGCTGGGCCTTTGCGTGCTGCGGTCCACTGGCTGGCTGGGTCAGAATGCGATGTGAACTTTGGTTCGACCTCGCTGGCTGCACCAAATGCAGCGTCATCCAAAACATCGAGATATTCCGTCACAGCGCGTGGTGCATCTGCTGGGTCAATCGCACTGTGATCCCAATCTTCTTTTGGGGTGGAATTCTGCTTGTTGACGTCAGCCTCGATCAAGCTAGCATCTGCCGCAAAGCGCTGGCCACTCACCAGCCCCTCCGCCATGCAACGCGCCACAGTCGTCTCAAATAGATGACGCAACAAATCGCTGTCGCGGAAACGGCCATGACGGTTTTTGGAAAAAGTTGAGTGGTTGGGAACATTGTCGCTCAGATCCAGTCGACAGAACCACCGGTAAGCAAGGTTCAGATGCACTTCTTCACAAAGCCGCCGCTCAGAACGGATGCCGAGGCAATACCCGACCAGCAACATGCGAATAAGCAATTCCGGATCAACCGAAGGACGGCCTGTGTGGCTGTAGAAATCGGACAGATGTTGGCGGATATCGGACAGATCGACAAACCGATCAATGGATCGCAGCAGATGATCTTGAGGAACGTGATCATCTATCGAGAACTCATAAAACAACGCGCCTTGTGCTTCTTGCTTCGGTCCCAACATCGATATTATCCCTTACTGTTAAGGGCAATTGAATCAGCGTCATGGCCTCAAATCAAGAAGAGTTTTTCAACAAAATAAGCCCAGACTGTAAGTTTGAATTCTTCGCTGCGCGCGCCCGCAACACAAAAAATGCGGCACGCGCATAATCATCCGCGCTGCCTTGTGGCCGGAGAACCGGCCCTTCATGAAAAACGCAGCGCGACCATTCCTGCGAACTCACAGCTTGCGGACGTAATGGTCGTTCGCTGCGCTTGCACCAATTTCCCGTTTGCAACCCAAGAACGGGGTTCATGGAGAGAACTGAGTGCCGCTTTGCATTTTTACAAAGCCACCCTTCGTGAGTCGTGTAGTGTCTTAAAGCCTCTGTTGGCTGAGAGAAATTTGAAGGGTAAAAATGGTTTCGAAAAAGTGCGAAAATCCAAACTGAAGCAATTGATCGACCGCCCCGTAAAGCAATGTTGTCTCGCGATGAACCTCAGGCCGGGCAATTTAGAGAACTGGCAGTATGAACGAACGTTCTGATTTCGATAGAAAGAAACGCTTTGTCTTTGGATGTCCAATCAGCAGCGGCATAGGAAACTCAATACAAGGGTTGGATCTCTCACTTCGCAGAATATAGTATTTCCAGAAGTTCATGCTGTGAAAGAACGAAAGGATTTCCGCTCATAGATGATGCTTTAGACGCGGCTTCGGCAACTTTAGAATGATCCGCCAAGGATAACCCCAACCCTTCCAAGCCGGGGAGACCCATTTCCCGAGACCAGCTATGCAACGCAGCAATACCCAACCCTTTTTCACCCTGTGCAAAACAAGCGTCAATTTGATGCAAAACCCAATGCAACCGAACAGATACTTCCGTATGTTCCTCCGCTTTGAGAAGGTGCGATTCAAGGACAGCAGGAAGCAGTGCTCCGCAAATTGCGCCATGGGGAGCATTGGTTTTTCCGCCGATCACGCCTGCGAAACCATGTACGGCCCCAAGGCCCGCATTCGCTAAGGCCAAACCACCACATGTGCTGACCCAAGCCATTCTATCCCACGCTTCGGGCGTGTCGTTTTCTACCAAGTCTCTCAGCGTGCTGAGACCCGTTGAAATGGCCGCATGGCACAAGGCGTCCGTCATCGGATTGGCCTTAATCGACAGATACGGCTCAATCACTTGGGTCACCGCGTCGAGCGCGGCCGCAAGGGCCACCTGTTTTGGCGCACCCTGCATGAGGGAGGGGTCAACGATGGCAATGTCTGGCACCATCCTTGGGTCGCGGAGGCTAACCTTGATACCGTGATCAGGCACCAAGATAACCGCGTTTTTTGTGACTTCCGCACCGGTCCCTGCCGTTGTTGGCAGGGCGATCATCGGCAGGGGTGGGTGATCTAAGGGGCGACCGTCCCCAACGACTTCGAGGTAAGTCATGGGATCGGCTTTACAGGGGATCAACGCTGCCAGCGCTTTGGCAAAATCGAGGACGGAACCGCCGCCAAGCCCGATCACAATATCCGGTGAGACCCCGTTCAACTGGCGCAGCGCGCGTTCGATATCGGGCAAGCTGGGCTCATTCGCACAACTGACCCTTTCGATCGTCAGACCAGCCGCGTGACACGTATCAATCAACCACTGCGCGCGCCCGACATTTGCGCCATGTACCAACAGAACAGAAGTGCCGAAAGTTGCGGCCAGTGCTGCTGTCTTCTGGCTTTGACCCCGCCCAAAGTGGATCGCTTGCGGGCTAAAAAAGGAAAACATCGCCTAAACGCTCATCGTAGCTTGGACGGCTCTGCCCCACGCCGCATATTTTTCGGTACGCAGGTTGTCGTCCATGGCGGGTGAAAATTGTGTTTCACAGGCCCATGTTTTGGCAAAGGCAGCTTGGTCGGGATAGACGCCCGCGTGCATGCCTGCCAACCACGCGACCCCAAGGGCTGTGGTTTCTTCGCTCAATGGTCTGTCGACAGGGGCAGAAATGATATCCGACAAAAACTGCATCGCCCAATCGTTGGTAGACATGCCGCCATCGACCCGCAGCGTTGGTTGCACGCCGGGAGCCTGCCAGTCCGTGGCCATTGTTTGCAGCAAATCCCGTGTCTGGTAGCCAATACATTCAAGCGCAGCTTTTGCCATTTCAGCAGGACCTGTTGCGCGGGTCAGCCCGAATGCCGCCCCTCGGCAATCAGGGTTCCAATAAGGCGCACCCAGACCGACAAAGGCCGGAACGAGGATCACGTTTTGCTGCGGATCTGCCTGTTCGGCCAAGGCCTGCGTCTCGGACGCGTCCTGAATGATTTGCATCCCGTCCCGCAGCCATTGCACGACCGCGCCTGCAACAAAAATAGAACCCTCAAGCGCATAGGTCGGTTTGCCTTCGAGCTGATAGGCGATCGTAGTGAGCAAACGGTTGCTTGACATGACAGGCGTATCGCCAGTGTTCAAAAGCGCAAAGCATCCCGTCCCATAGGTCGATTTTATCATGCCGGGTTCAAAACAAGCCTGCCCGATGGTGGCGGCTTGCTGATCTCCGGCAACGCCATTGATGGGAATTTCAACGCCAAACAAATCCGACCGGGTGCTGCCAAAATCGGCGGCGCAGTCTTTGACCTGCGGCAGCATCTGCATCGGAATATCTAGAAGATTACAGATCGTACTGCTCCACCGACCTTTGTGAATGTCATAAAGCATTGTGCGGGCGGCGTTGGTTGCATCCGTGGCGTGGATTTTCCCGCCAGTCAGTTTCCAAATGAGAAAGGCATCAACGGTGCCAAACAGCAATTCGCCGTTTTGGGCGCGGGCCCGCGCGCCGTCTACATGCTCCAAGATCCATTTCAGCTTGGTGCTTGAGAAATACGGATCGAGCAAAAGCCCCGTGCGCTGCGTGATCATCACCTCGTGGCCTGCATCGCGCAGCGCTGCGCAGGTGTCAGCCGTGCGGCGGTCCTGCCAGACAATCGCGTTATACAGCGGCTCGCCGGTTTTCTTGTCCCAAACGACGACGGTTTCGCGCTGATTGGTGATGCCGATTGCGGCAATTTGCGAAGGCGATATGCCTGCGAGGTCGATGGCTTTACGACAGGTGGACAACGTCGTGTCCCACAAATCCTGGGGATTGTGCTCAACCCAGCCAGATTGTGGGAAATGCTGCGCAAATTCTTCCTGCGCGTTGGCACATGCAGTCATCGCAGCGTCGAACAGGATCGCACGGGTTGATGTCGTGCCTTGGTCAATTGCTAGAACATAGGTCATGAAGGATCGCCGGTTGTTTGAGGTGAAAACAGCGGCCCCTTGTGGAGGGCCGCTGATCTTGGACGTGTTCATCAAACCGTTTGAACCGGGGATAACCGCTTGGCCCCGGAGCAAGGGTTTACTGCCAGGATTTGATCAGCTCGTCATAAGAGATCGTTACCGGTGCTTCGTCTTCATTGGCCAGTTTCGCTTTGGGCGAACCGGGCTGAGACAACCAGTAATCGGGGTCTTTCTCTTCGTTCATGACCGGACCAAGGTCGCCCTGAACACCGGCACGCTCCAGACGGATCAGGACTTTTTCCTGATCTGCGCAAAGCGCATCGAGTGCTTCTTGAGGTGTCTTGGCACCGGACATTGCGTCGCCGATGTTCTGCCACCACAGCTGAGCCAGCTTTGGATAGTCAGGAACGTTGGTGCCGGTTGGCGACCATTGAACCCGTGCTGGTGAGCGGTAGAATTCGATCAAACCACCCAGTTTTGGTGCACGCTCGGTAAAGCTTTCATGTTGGATCGTAGATTCACGAATGAATGTCAGACCAACATGGCTTTTCTTCACGTCCACAGTCTTGGACGTCACGAACTGCGCATAGAGCCACGCAGCCTGAGCACGATCCACAGGTGTGGATTCCATCAGCGTCCACGAACCGGCATCTTGGTAGCCGATCTTGGTGCCTTCGGTCCAATATGCGCCGTGTGGCGAAGGTGCCATGCGCCATTTTGGCGTGCCATCTTCGTTCATTACCGGCAGATCAGGTTCTACTGATGCCGCAGTAAACGCCGTGTACCAGAACATCTGCTGTGCAACGTTACCCTGCGCAGGAATTGGGCCTGCCTCAGAGAATGTCATACCAGCAGCAGCCGGAGGAGAGTATTTTTCCAGCCATTCGATTGCCTTGGTTACAGCATAGACTGCCGCTGGACCGTTTGTGGCACCGCCACGCGCGACACAAGAGCCGACCGGCTGCGACTTGTCGTTGACGCGGATACCCCATTCGTCAACAGGCAGGCCATTCGGCTCACCAATGTCGCCCGCTCCAGCCATGGAAAGCCACGCATCAGTATAGCGCCAACCCAAGGATGGGTCTTTCTTACCATAGTCCATGTTGCCAAAGACTTCGCCTTCTACACCAAGGCGTGACAGGTCACGACCGGTAAAGAATTCAGCGATGTCCTCGTAGGCAGACCAGTTGACCGGAACACCCAGATCGTAGCCATATTTGGCTTTGAAGTCCGCTTTGTTCTGCTCGTCGTTGAACCAATCATACCGGAACCAATACAAGTTCGCGAACTGTTGGTCGGGCAGTTGATAGACCTTACCATCCGGACCCGTGGTAAACGACAGACCGATAAAGTCGGCCAGATCAAGATTGGGGTTGGTCACCGCAGCGCCTTCACCAGCCATCCAGTCGGTCAGGTTACGCGCTTGCTTGTAACGCCAGTGCGTGCCGATCAGGTCGGAGTCATTGATATAGGCGTCATAGATGTTCTCGCCCGACTGCATTTGCGTTTGCAGCTTTTCAACAACGTCGCCTTCACCAATCAGGTCATGCGTCACCTTGATGCCGGTTATGGCCTCAAACGCAGGTGCCAGAACGGTGGACTCGTATGTGTGAGTTCCAATCGTCTCGGACACAACGTTAATCGACATACCAGCGTAAGGGATTGCCGCGTCGACAAAAAACTGCAGTTCAGCTTCTTGATCAGCACGTGACAGCGTCGAAAGTTCCCCGATTTCGCTATCAAGGAATGCCTTGGCGGCATCCATATCAGCGAACGCAGGTGCGGCAAGCATGCAAGCAGCAAGGCCTATCGCAGTGGTTCCTTTAAGTCGCAAGTTCATTATTGTTCCTCCCTAGATGTGAACATTATGGATGGTCCGGTTCTTGCGTGCCGGATCACCTATTCGATTAGACCCAGCGGAAGACCGCTAAGGCATAAAAGAAGCAAACGATCAGCGCGCCCCATTGCGGTGCACTGAGTAGTCCGAGCCAAGCCAAGTTGATAAAGGCCGAGCCCAGCAGCGTGATGAATAATCTGTCACCACGGGTCGTCTCAATTCGAAGGATGCCGCTGCGCGGGGCCTCCGGATATTTGATCGCGAGCACCGTAAAGGTAACCAGCGTTATTGCGATAATGCCGAAGAAAGTGGCGGTCGGCCAAGTCCATGCCATCCATTCCATAGTTGTTTCTCCTCTCTTAGACGCGGCCCAGGGCAAAGCCCTTGGCGATGTAGTTGCGGACAAAGTAGATCACCAAAGCGCCCGGCAGGATCGTGAGAACGCCAGCGGCGGCCAACACACCCCAATCGATGCCAGCGGCACCCACCGTGCGGGTCATGGTGGCGGCGATTGGTTTTGCGTTTACTGATGTGAGCGTACGGCTGAGCAGCAGTTCAACCCACGAAAACATGAACAGAAAGAATGCGGTGACACCAATGCCCGAGGCCACCAGCGGGGTGAAAATACGGATAAAGAAGTGCGGGAAGGAATAGCCGTCGATATAGGCTGTCTCATCAATCTCCTTAGGCACGCCACGCATGAAGCCTTCTAATATCCAGACTGCGAGTGGCACGTTGAACAGGCAATGAGCCAAGGCGACGGCGATATGCGTGTCGAACAATCCCACCGAGCTGTAGAGTTGGAAAAACGGCAGTGCAAAAACCGCAGGCGGTGCCATCCGATTGGTCAACAGCCAGAAGAACAGATGCTTGTCGCCCATGAACGTATAGCGGCTGAATGCATAAGCCGCAGGCAGTGCGACCAGCAGCGAGATGACCATGTTCATAACCACATATGCCATCGAATTGAGATAGCCAGTGTACCAAGACGCGTCCGTCAGGATTGTCAGGTAGTTGTCAAAGGTCAGATCGCGGGGCCACAGGGTAAAACTGTTGAGGATCTCTGAATTGGTCTTCAGGCTCATCATCACAAGCCAGTAGATCGGCAACAGCAAGAACAGCAGATAGAGGCCCATGACGATAGCGTTGCCCCTGATCTTGGGCAGGGCAAAGCCGCGTTTGGTCGGGGTGAATGTGAAGTCGGACATCAGCGGCCATCCCTTTTGTCGAGGTTCGTCATCACTGTGTAGAACACGTAAGACACCAGCAGGATCACAAGGTAATACATGATCGAGAACGCCGCAGCGGGACCAAGGTCAAATTGTCCCAGCGCCATCTTAACCAGATCAATCGACAGGAAGGTCGTTGAATTTCCCGGTCCCCCACCTGTCACCACGAAGGGTTCGGTATAGATCATGAAGCTGTCCATAAAGCGCAGTAATATCGCGATCATCAGCACACCCATGATCTTGGGCAGCTCGATAAAGCGGAACACTTTCCACCGGCTGGCCTGATCAATTTTGGCGGCTTGATAATAGGCGTCCGGAATGGACTGCAAGCCAGCATAGGCCAATAGAGCGACCAGCGAGGTCCAGTGCCAAACGTCCATAACAATGACCGTAATCCAAGCAGCATAGAAATCTTGGGTGTAGTTATAGTCGATCCCCAAAGAGGCCAGCGTATACCCAAGAAGGCCAATATCGACGCGGCCGAAAATCTGCCAAATTGTGCCGACAACATTCCATGGAATGAGCAACGGCAGCGACATCAGGACCAGACAAAGCGAGGCCCAAAAGCCCTTCTTGGGCATGTTCAACGCGATGAAAACTCCCAAGGGAATTTCTATGGCCAAGATGATCGCAGAAAAAGTAATCTGGCGGCCCAGAGCATTCCACATGCGCTCAGATGCCAGCATCTCTTCGAACCATTCAAGACCGGCCCAGAAGAATTGGTTTTTCCCGAAGGTGTCCTGCACCGAGTAATTCACCACGGTCATCAGCGGGATTACCGCCGAAAATGCAACCAGCAAGAGCACCGGCAGGATGAGGAACCATGCTTTTTGATTAACTGTTTTATTCATGTCAGGCCACCTTCGGCGCGACGCGCCAGCTATCTGAATAGACGTTGATCCCAGCGGGATCGAACACCACGCGGTTCATATCAGGGGATATTTCAGCACCTTCGGCAGCAAGGATGTTTATCTCGGTGCCGTGGAAATCTGCCCGCACAATCTTATGACGGCCAACGTCTTCGACCCGCTTTATCTTAACGGGTAGCCCCTCGTCGCCCGCGCTTAGCGATGTGAACTCAGGCCGGACCCCCAATTCAATCTTGCCGGAAAGCAACCCGAAGCTTTTGCCCAACGAAATCTGAGTGCCCTCAAGAATTGCCTTGTCACCGTCCACCTGTGCGGCCAGCACGTTCATACCGGGCGAGCCGATGAAATAGCCGACAAATGTGTGCTCTGGCTGTTCAAAAAGCTGTTGCGGCGTCCCCATCTGGACAACGCGGCCATCAAACATCACCACAACCTTGTCCGCAAACGTCAGCGCTTCGGTCTGGTCGTGGGTCACGTAGATCATCGTGTGCCCGAATTCATGGTGCAGGGACTTCAACTGCGTGCGCAATTCCCATTTCATATGGGGGTCGATCACCGTCAGCGGCTCGTCAAACAACAGCGCATTGACGTCCTCACGAACCATGCCACGACCCAATGAGATCTTTTGTTTGGCATCCGCCGTCAGGCCCCGTGCCTTGTGGTTCAGGGTGTCTTCCATCCCGATCATTGCGGCAATTTGTTGCACGCGCTCTTTGATATAGGCCGGATCAGCCCCGCGATTGCGCAGCGGAAATGCCAGATTATCGCGTACCGTCATCGTATCATACACCACGGGAAACTGGAAAACCTGTGCGATGTTCCGCTCTGTCGTTGGGGCCATCGTCACGTCACGGTCATTGAACAGGATGCGCCCCTGAGAAGGGTGGAGCAGGCCCGAAATGATATTGAGCAATGTGGATTTACCACAGCCAGAGGCACCCAGCAGCGCATAGGCTTCGCCGTCGACCCAGTCATGGTTCAGTTCTTTAAGCGCAAAGTCATCTTCGCTGGCAGGCTTTGGCAGATAGGAATGTGCCAGATTTTCGAGAGTGATTTTTGCCATTTCTTTCTCCCTCAGGCCGCAACTGCATAGGCGGCAGGTGCCACCGATGTGCCGTCTTGGGCAAAGATGTAGACGTGTTTAGGGTCGAGGTAGACATTCAGCGATGCGCCGATTTCCAAAGCTTTTACGCCGTGCACAAGGCCAACCCAGTTTTCGCCGTGGTGGTCCAGATGAATGAATGTCTCGGATCCGGTGATCTCGGTCACGTTCAACATTCCCGTGAATTCGAGCGCACCCGGAGCATGTTGCTCCAACTCAAGATGGTTGGGACGAAATCCCGCGATATAGCTGCCATCTTTCAATTCTTCAAAAGCGCCGGATGCCGGTGCAGATTGTTCGTCGCCGAACAGCAAGCGGTCACCGGATTTTTGGATGTCTAGAAAGTTCATTGGTGGATCGGAAAACACCCGTGCCGTTATGGCGTTGACAGGCTGGCGGTAAACCGTCGGTGTTTTGCCAAACTGGGTAATCTTGCCTTCCCACATCGCCGCTGTATGACCGCCCAGCAGCAACGCTTCTTCAGGCTCGGTTGTGGCATAAACAAAGATAGATCCCGCTTCTTCGAATATCTTGGGGATCTCGGCGCGCAATTCTTCGCGCAGTTTGTAGTCAAGGTTGGCGAGGGGTTCGTCCAACAACACAAGGCCCGCATCTTTAACCAGCGCACGGGCAAGGGCGCAGCGCTGCTGTTGCCCGCCCGACAGTTCAAGCGGCTTGCGATCCAAAAAGGGCGACAGTTTCATCAGGTCAGCCGCTTTTTTGACAGCCTCATCAATCTGGCCTTTGGATTGGCCCAACAGCCGCATCGGGCTGGCAATGTTCTCGTACACGGTCATTGACGGGTAGTTGATGAATTGCTGGTACACCATCGCAACGCCCCGGTCTTGCACCCGCATTCCCGTCACTTCTTTTCCGCCCCAGATGACTTTGCCTGTGGTGGGCACATCAAGCCCTGCCATGATGCGCATTAGGGATGTCTTTCCCGACGATGTTGGGCCAAGCAAAACATTCATCGTCCCTGATGACAGCTCCAGATCTGTTGGGTAGATATGTGTTTGGCCATTGATGACCGTGGAAACACCCTCAAGAACAAGTGACATTTCTCTCTCCCTTTCGCAGTTTACACTGCGTGTTGCTTGGGCAGATTAGCGGCAGCATTTGCCATCCAACTGTCCAAAGCATCGATTTCCTTTGACGTCATTCTGAGCCCCAACTTCGAGCGCCGCCAAATAATATCTTCGGCGGTATGGGCGAATTCACGCTCAACCAACCAGTTTACTTCGCGCTCCGTCAGATTGGATCCGAAGTTCCGCCCCAGATCGCCCTCTGTTTTCGCGTCGCCCAGTAGATCGAAAACTTCCGAGCCATAGGCCTTGAGTAAACGATCGACCCAACGTTCTGTCAGAAACGGGTATTTCGCTTTCAGTTTTTCTGTGAGCGTCGCGACACCATCAACCGGAAACCCCCCCCCCGGAAGGGCGACACCCGCTGTCCATTGCGGCCCTGTCTGGGCAAAGAACGGCGCTATTTCCGTAAGCGCACTTTCCGCGAGCTTACGGTAGGTCGTGATCTTGCCACCAAAGATATTCAGGACCGGCGCACCTGCGGATTGGTCCAGCTTCAGAACATAATCGCGCGTTGCAGCCGTCGCTGAGGTGGCTCCGTCATTATAGAGCGGGCGCACGCCGGAATAGGTAGAAACGATATCATCGCGCGTGACAGGCTTCTTCAAGTACTTCGAGGCAAAGCCCAACAGGTAGTCCTGTTCTTCTGGGGTGCAGACTGGTTTTTCATGCACGTTCACGTGGTCTGCATCTGTGGTGCCAATCAGGGTGAAATCGGTCTCGTAAGGAATTGTGAAAATGATCCGCCCATCTTCACCTTGAAAGAAATAGCACTTGTCGTGGTCATATAGTTTGCGCGTCACGATATGACTTCCGCGGACAAGCCGGACGCCTTCGGTTGAATTGATCCGCATCGTGTTGCTAATGACATCTTCAACCCAAGGGCCGCCTGCGTTCACTATCATACGTGCCGTCACCACGCGCCGCTCACCGCCTTGCGCCTCAATTGTTATCTGCCACATGCCACCCACTTGCGCGGCCGAGATGACTTTGGTACGCACATTGATACGGGCCCCACGGGCTTGCGCATCTCGGGCGTTCAGAACCACCAGCCGACTGTCTTCAATCCAGCAATCAGAGTATTCATAGGCCTTCTCAAACCGGTCCTGTAGCGGTGCACCCTCTGGCGCACCCTTCAAATTCAGCGAGGTTGTCCCTTTTAGGATTTTCCGCCCGCCCAGATTGTCATACATAAAAAGACCGAACCGGATCAGCCATGCAGGCCTGCGCCCCCTCATCCAAGGCATCAAAACATTCAGGACTTTTGAGGTTGGCGTATCACTCTCGAACCGCATGTCTTTGTGGTAAGGCAGCACAAAACGCATCGGCCAAGAGATATGCGGCATCGCCCTCAGGAGGGTCTCGCGCTCGATCAATGCTTCTCGAACGAGGCGGATTTCCCAATACTCAAGATACCGAAGCCCGCCATGAAATAACTTGGTTGAGGCGGAGGATGTCGCGGAGGCAAGATCGTTCATCTCAGCCAGCTCAACGCTCAGTCCACGGCCAACCGCGTCACGGGCAATGCCACATCCATTGATGCCGCCCCCAACGACGAACAGATCAACGGTGTTCTGATTTTCATGTTGATCCAATGAAGCCTCCACGCATTCATTTTTTGCCGCAGCCTCCCGGCTCACAACGTTGCGTCAATCAACACTACAACACAGAATGTAGCAATAACGAATGTTCGATTTCGTTCCCTTTTAGATATCACCTTGAAACTCCTGCATCTTTATTTTCGAAGGCACGCGGTTTCCCAATCTTTTGGACGTCTAAGCAATCCGCGCCCTTGACGATACGTCAGGTCTATTGGCTGATAGGGAGGACAAGCGCACCGCGTTCATGTGGTTGGACCGGCGCTATAGTGGAGTAAGTGATGGCATCAAATTTCAGACAGAAGGAAATCCTTGAGCTTGCCCGCAAGGAGGGAAAAGTCACAGTGGACGGCCTCGCGGATCTCTATGACGTCACTGTTCAAACAATCAGGCGTGATCTTTCCGATCTTGCAGAAAGTGGACGGCTTGAAAGAGTACATGGAGGTGCGGTTGTTCCTTCTGGCGTCATGAACCTCCTGTACGAAGAGCGCCGCCGCCTGAACGATGTGGGCAAAAAAGCGATTGCTGTCAAATGCGCCCGCGCTATCCCTGATGGGGCATCGGTTTTCATGAACATCGGCACAACGACCGAAGCCGTCGCGAATGAGTTACTGGATCATGAAAATCTGCTGGTGGTCACAAACAACCTGAATATCGCAAATATTCTGGCGATCAATCACAGCTGCGAAATCATTCTGGCGGGTGGTGTCCTGCGCCGCGCAGACGGCGGGATCGTGGGCGGTTTGACAGTCGAAATGGTCAAGCAGTTCAAGTTTGACTACTCGGTTCTGGGCTGCTCGGCCATTGATGCCGACGGTGACCTGCTGGATTTCGACGGACAAGAAGTGATGGTCAGCAGAATCGCAATTCAGCGGTCTCGCGAAGTTATGATTGTCGCCGATCACCTCAAGTTCACGCGAAAAGCACCCCTAACAATCTGCTCGTTGAGCGATGTTGATGTGCTGTATACCGACGGCAAGCTATCCCCAGAGCTGACGGCCAATTGTGACAGCTGGGGGTGTCGAATTGTGACCGTATGAGCATGTCTTCGGCTCTCCTGGACGCGAAACCCTGATGAAGGAGAGGACTGAAATTGGCTGGTTGTTCGTGGCACCCGCCGCTCTGATCTTGTCGCTTGTCGGACTGGTTCCCCTGATCACAGTGGTGAACTATTCCTTTTTTGAGATCTTCATTCTGGACGCGCGTTTTTGGGTCGGAACTGAATGGTACGCCGATATTATCGGGTCGGGGCGATTCTGGGCCAGTTTTGGCCGCAGCACCTTGTTTTCCGCATTTGTCCTCACCCTCCAGATCCCTCTTGGTATCGCGATTGCTCTTTGTATTCCCAAACGCAAAATCTGGGCCGGCATCACGCTTGCGGTCGTTGCTTTGCCCCTGCTGGTCCCTTGGAACATGATCCCGCCGCTGTGGCTCAGTTTGTTGAATTCCGAGACAGGTATATTGGGTCGCATGTTACCAAATCTAGGGTGGCCGTCTGACTGGAAACTCTCGACGCCGCACACTTGGGCGGTGATCATTGTGATGGATGTCTGGCATTGGACCAGCCTTGTAGTGATCCTGTGCTACAGCGCTTTAACGACAGTTTCAGCAGCTTACTATCAAGCTGTGGCAATTGACGGGGCCAGCCCATGGCAAGTGTTTCGCCACATCCAACTGCCAAAATTGCACCATGTGCTGCTGATGGCGATCCTGCTGCGGTTCATGGAGGCGTCCAGGCTCACCGCGGTGAGCGGGCGGAGATATGGAAAAAATTGTCTCAGGCCCTAGATAAGGGAGAACCATACCATCCCACAAACGGAAGTTTTATTTTCTAAACTCATAGGCCTATGCCAGAAGTTGACTGGTGCTGGATATGTCGACCGCACGCATCACAAGATGGTGGATGCTTGCTTCAATCAATAATCCCTCCTGCTGCTC
>RCND010001201.1_pt1 | contig 14674 bp, 9 predicted proteins | sample 2041351 | NCBI WGS metagenome assembly RCND01 (sample SAMN09708230, study PRJNA481090) | Marine sediment metagenome, whole genome shotgun sequencing project. | biome: marine sediment; feature: ocean; material: sediment; isolation source: Sewage treatment plant 12B marine sediment (STP12B) ...
AAAAAAGACTCGTAAAAATAGCGCCCATAAGGGAAAACAGTAGTTCTTTTGTGTTTTTTATGGATAATGATAATGGCACCTACAGTGGTTACTGCAGAAATAAATGAAAAATTTCCATCTAACAGTAGGGCTTCAGATCCAGTGACTGAGAAGGCAACCCAGCCTGCTACGGCCATTATAAGGTTAACAATTACCCCTATTTTAAGGGCTGAGGTTTCAACTAAATCAGTATTCTGCTTCATTTTTTAACTTAACACTTTACTAAAATACAATTTAAAACCTGAGTTAACTTTAAAATTTTGGCACAGCTTTAGCTAATTTTTTCATAGGCAATTATACATTTTCAAAACACTATCGGGATAATTCGATAAAATTTTAGGCAGTATATGGAAAAAACAGCAAAGCCTTTTCAAGGTAAACCAACAGCACAACATTTTTGAATTAAAAAACCCTTAGAATAACCTGTTATTACTTCATGTTTTTTAATTCAAAACTAGTGCACTACTAATTTTCTGTGTTTAAAATTTTAAAGCTAACTCAGTTTTAAAGATTAATTGTAATTTTAGAAATTGATTTTGGAACATTATAAACACATACACGACAAGTTACAAAACTTCATAAAGAAGTATTATTCTAATGAGATCATTAGGGGAGGAATCTTCTTTTTGTTTTTTGGTATAGTTTACTTTTTTATTACCCTTTTTATTGAGTATTTCTTGTGGTTAAAGCCAATGGCAAGAACCATTTTGTTTTGGGCGTTTATAGGTATTGAATTAGTGCTTTTGTTCAGATTTATTCTTATTCCGCTATTTAAACTTTTAGGAATTCGCAAAAGAATTTCTGATGTAGAGGCTTCGAGGCTTATTGGAATTCATTTTAAGGAGGTAGATGATAAGTTGCTTAATATTATTCAGCTAAGATCAACAGGCCTAAATAATGAACTGCTAACAGCGAGTATTGAGCAAAAGTCAAAAGACATAAAACCCATTAGTTTTAGAAAAGCCATTGTTTTTAAAAAGAATTTGGTTCATTTAAAGTACTTGGTAATTCCTTTATTTATATGGTTTATAATATGGATCACAGGTAACAATTCTATTATTACTCAAAGTTTGAATAGGGTAGTACATCATCAAACAGCATTTGCGGAACCAGCACCGTTTCACTTTGAAATTGTCAATAAGAAACTGGAAACTGTTCAGGATGAGTTATTTACTTTAAAATTTAGAACTGTTGGTGATATCATTCCAGAAAATATAAAGATCGTTTACGAAGGCCAAGGGCATTATATTACGCAAGGAGAAGATGGAATATCAAGTTTTGATTTTAAGTTTCCTCTTGAAGATATCGAATTCAATTTGGAGGGTAATTCAGTTAGTTCCGAAAATTATGTTTTGAAAGTAATAGCCGCGCCTAAAATAACCAACTTCAGGATGGAGTTGAACTACCCAACTTATCTAAATAAAAGTATAGATACTGTTGGAAATACTGGTAATGCTATAATTCCCGTCGGAACGCAGGTTACGTGGATAGTTGATTCGGAGAACACAGAATATGTGGAATTTGTTATTGTAGATAAGGTGGATGACGCAACGAAGGCAAAGAGCGAAAAAATGCTGGGCGTAGATGGGCGTTTTGAATTAAGCAAAAATGTAAGAAGTGACTTATCATATGAAATCCGGTCGTCAAATAAACAATTGAAGAATTTTGAAACACTGCGATATGAATTAGATGTTGTTGCTGATGAGTATCCTAAAATTGCTGTTCAATCTGATATGGATTCTATTAACCGGGGGCCGGTTCAGTTTTTGGGTCAGTTAACTGATGATTATGGTATTTCAAGACTGCAAGTTGTTGCCAAAGATTTAGAGAATGGTAAACAGAGCATTGGAAGAGTTTCTGTTGAAAGAACTGATTTTGAAGAGTTTTTTTACATTTTCCCTGAGGGTATTTTATTGGAAGAAGGTCATAACTATGAGGTATATTTTGAGGTTTTTGATAATGACGCGATAAAGGGTCCTAAAAAAACAGTTTCTAGATCTTTTAGATATAGAAATAAAACCCAACAAGAGGAAGAGTTTGAAATTTTGAAGGAGCAGAAGGAAGGTATGGAGGAAATTGAACGAGCTAAGGAATCAAGTGAAGAATTGGAAAAATCTATGGAAGAGTTTTCTAAAAAATTAAAAAATAAAGAAAGTATAGATTGGAATGATAAGAAGCAATTGGAAGAATTTCTAGACAGGCAAAAACAGTATCAGGAAATGATGGATAAGAATGCTGAAAAAATGAAAGAGAATCTAGATGAAATGGATGATGACGATCCTGCACTTAAAAATAAAAAGGAAGAGCTTAAGAAGAGATGGGATGAGATGAGTGATTACAAAGAAAAGGAGGAATTAATTAAAGAACTCGAGGCCTTGGCTGAAAAACTTCAAAAGGAGGATCTTATAGAAAAAATAGATAAGCTTAAGGAGCAAAGCAAACAAGAAAAAAGATCACTTGAGAGAATCTTGGAACTTACTAAGCAATTCTATGTTGAAAAAAAATCAGTACAGATAATGGAAAAGCTCGAGGAACTTTCTGAGGAACAATTGGATTTAAGTACTGAGGAATCTAATTCTAAAAAAGAACAGCAGGAACTAAATAAAAAGTTCGATTCAATTCAAAAAGATTTTAATGACTTAAGGGAACAAAATGAACAATTGAAAAATCCTTTGGATATTTTTGAAAGTAAGCCTGATGAGAAGCTAATTGACATGGATATGAAAGAGGCAGAAAAATCTTTAGAGAAGAGCGAGAATCAAGAAGAAAAAGAGGGTGAACAAAGTAAAGATAAAGCGAAAGATAAACAAAGAGCAGCTTCAAAGAGAATGAAGGAACTAAGCAAGAAAATGGAGTCTGGTTTAATGGAAATGGAGATGCAGGGAATGGAGGAGAACATAAAGGACTTGCAACAAATCCTTAAAAACCTTTTGAGGTTCTCTCTTGATCAAGAAGACTTAATGCTTTCATTTGAATCCGTAAGTTCCAAAAACGCAGATTTTCCTGAAAAGCTAAAAGGACAAATTAAATTAAAAGAGAATTTTGAGCATATAGATGACAGTCTTTATACGCTTTCTTTAAGAATGGTGAAATTGAGTTCTAAGATTCAGGAAGATTTAAGTTCAGCACATTATAATTTGGATAAATCTCTAGAGAATATTGCGGAGAATAGAATTCAACGAGGAATGAGTAATCAGCAATATACCATGACAGCTGCCAATAACTTGGCTGATCTATTAAGTGATATGTTACAAAACTTACAGAATCAAAAACCAGGCTCAGGAAAAGGTAAAGGCAAAGAAGGAGAGCTTAGTTTGCCGGATGTTATTCAAAAACAACGAGGCATGATGAAAAAGATGAAGGAGGGAATGGATGCTCAAAAAGGGCAAGGAAAGAATGGAAAAGAGGAAATGAGCAGTGAACAATTTCAGATGTATCAAGAGCAAAAACTGTTGAAGGATGAATTACAGAAAATTTTGGATAAAGAAGGAGGAGGAGGTCAAAAAGGTAAAACCACTCTAAATCAAATGGAAAATTTAGAGCGATTGTTACTTGAAAAAGGAATTACCAATGAGACGTTAGATCGAATGCAAGAACTAGAGCACGAGTTATTGGAGTTGGAAAACGCAAATATGAAACGAAATAAGGACACTAAGCGTGAGTCAGAAACAAATGAAGGGGAGAATGGAATGCGGGAAATAGAATCCTTAGAAGACACAAGACGATTACGATATGAAAATGAGGTTTTGAGAAGGAAGCGGTTAGAGCTATCGCCTGAATATAAGAAGAGGGTCAAGGAATATTTTGAACAAGATAATTCATAAAAAATGATTGAATATACTGTTGTTGGTAAGTTCGTCTTAGGTGATGAAAAATCGTTAACAGATTGGGTGATGTTTACTTTAGATTTAGAAGGCAAAGAGTTGGGTGAATTAAATTATATTTTTTGCGATGATGATTATCTACATAAAATAAACATCAATACACTGAATCACAATACTTTAACTGACATTATTAGTTTTGATTACACTCAAGGATTAGTTGTGTCTGGTGACATGTATATATCTTACGACAGGATTGTAGAAAATGCTCAGGATCTGGGTCTGGTTTTTAAAGATGAATTGCACCGGGTAATGATTCATGGAGTCCTGCATTACTGTGGGTATAATGATAAGCTAGAGGAAGATAAAAAGACAATGAGGGCGAAAGAAGATTATTACTTATCTTTGCGCACTTTTTAGCAAGTGAGATAATGTTTCACGTGAAACAATGAGATATGAATATGTTCGAATCGAAGTATGATGTAATAGTGGTTGGCGGAGGTCACGCAGGAAGCGAGGCTGCGGCAGCTGCTGCGAATCTTGGTTGCCAAACTTTGTTGATTACGATGAGTTTGCAAAACATCGCTCAAATGAGTTGCAATCCGGCTATGGGCGGAATTGCGAAAGGTCAGATTGTAAGAGAGATTGACGCCTTAGGAGGATACAGTGGAATAATAACAGACCTGACCGCTATACAGTTTAAGATGCTGAATAAATCTAAGGGCCCGGCAATGTGGAGTCCAAGAGCGCAAAGTGATAGGATGAGGTTTGCAGAGGAATGGAGAACAAGATTAGAGCAAACAGATAATCTCGATATGTTTCAAGACTCAGTGAACGGCTTGTTGTTTGAGGGTGAAAAGATAGCAGGTGTCAAAACTCAATTAGGTTTGAATATTTATGCTAAGACGGTAATTGTAACCGCTGGAACTTTTTTAAATGGCAAGATTCATATTGGTGAAAAAACATTTGGTGGAGGTAGGGCCGGAGAAGGGTCTTCAACAGGAATTACCGAGGAGTTGGTAGCTAAAGGATTTGAGTCTGGTAGAATGAAGACTGGAACTCCTCCGAGAGTTGATGCAAGGTCTCTTGATTTTTCAAAAATGATTGAGCAGCCAGGAGACGAAGTGACATCTAAGTTTTCTTATACGGATACTGTAAGTTTAAAAGAACAGCGTTCTTGTTTTATGACATATACTTCCCCTGAAGTTCATGACTTACTCAGGGAGGGTTTTGAAAACTCACCAATGTATACTGGAAGGATTAAAGGAATAGGACCGAGGTATTGCCCATCCATAGAGGATAAAATAGACAGGTTTTCTACAAAGGATAGACATCAGTTGTTTATTGAACCTGAGGGTTGGCGTACTACTGAAATCTATGTGAATGGATTTTCTACTTCTTTACCACATGATGTTCAATATAAAGCATTGAAGAAAGTCGCTGGTTTTGAAAATGTAAAGTTTTTAAGATTTGGTTACGCCATTGAATATGACTTTTTCCCACCAACACAGTTGCAACACACTTTAGAGACAAAGCTAATTAAGAACCTATATTTTGCCGGACAAATAAATGGAACTACAGGTTATGAAGAAGCTGCCGCCCAGGGTTTAATGGCAGGGATTAATGCAGCCTTAAATATTAAGGGAGAGTCACCGTTTATATTACAAAGAAACGAGGCTTATATTGGTGTCTTAATTGATGATCTGATCACAAAGGGTACTGATGAGCCATATAGAATGTTTACATCAAGAGCAGAATATAGAACTTTGTTGAGGCAGGATAATGCTGATTTGAGATTAACGCCTAGGTCATATGCTATTGGTTTGGCTTCAAAGGATCGATTGAATAGAGTGCTAGTGAAGCAGGAGAAGACTGATTTATTCATAAAGTTTTTAAAAGAAACAAGTATTAAACCTGAAGATGTAAATCCGATTTTGAATGAAAAGGATTCTGCAGCGGTGAGTCAGTCAATGAAGATGTTTAAGATTGCATCTCGACCGCAGCTTGATTTTAATGATGTCAAGCGATTTCCAAAAGTAAAGGAGTTTATTATTGAGAATGACATAGATAATGAGGTAGTAGAGCAAACAGAAATACATGTTAAATATTCTGGTTATATCGAGAAAGAGAAAAATTCTGCCGATAAATTACAGCGCCTAGAAAACATAAAGATTCCGATGAATTTTAATTATGAAAAAATACAATCGATCTCATATGAAGCCAGAGAGAAGCTAACAAAAATACAACCAACAACCATATCTCAAGCCAGTAGAATTTCAGGAGTGTCTCCTAGTGACGTTTCTGTGCTGTTGGTCTATATGGGTCGTTAACACTTCAAAACCACCTGCTATTAGATGAATGATTCTTTAAAGAAACTAAAGGAGCCTTATGCAAACAAAAAGGATCTAAAGCCATTTTTGACTTGTGTTGATTATACTGTTTCACGTGAAACCTTTACATTATTATTAGATTCTAAGACAAATCTTTTAGTGACTTCACCTCGCCCGCCTATTGATAGGCTTTCTTCTTACTATGAAAGTGAAGAATATATTTCTCATACTGATTCAAAGCGTTCAATGATGGATAAAGTTTATCAGGTGATAAAAAATTATTCCATTAAGAAAAAAGTTAAAATGATCAATGACCTTTCAAGTAATAAGGGAAGGATATTGGATATTGGTTGTGGTACGGGAGATCTATTATCAGCTTGTGAAAGTAACGGTTGGGAAATAATGGGTGTTGAGCCCAGTGCAAAAGCAAGAGAGTTGGCGCTTAAGAAAATAACATCAAATGACCAGCTTGTTGCTAATTTAGATGATCTATCAAATAATGGTATTACCAAGTATGATGTGATAACTATGTTCCACGTTTTAGAGCATGTACCTAATCTGCTTGAGTATATCACTCAGTTAAAACAATTATTGACCAAAGACGGTTGCTTGATAGTTGCGGTGCCTAATTATAATAGTTATGATGCCGGCTACTATAAAGAGTTTTGGGCGGCTTATGATGTACCCAGACATTTGTGGCACTTTAGTCAGAAATCAATCAGGTATATTTTTGGGCAGCATAACTTTATTGTTGAGAATGTTCGACCCCTTATTTTTGATTCGTTTTATGTAAGCCTTTTGTCTGAAAAATATAAAACGGGTAAATCAAATTTGATTAGGGCATTTAAGACAGGACTTCTCTCAAACTTAAAAGCCAGCAAGACGGGTGAATACTCTTCACTCATTTACATCATAAAAAACAGTAATTAATCATTTTAAGGGCTTTTAAGAGCTTTTCAAGAAATTAAGGCAATCGTCATAAGGGTTTTTAGCGAAATGGCCATGAGGGGCGATTAAAACACCTCGAAATTATAAGACATTCTTATTGGCATTGAGTTTTGATAAATATTTTTTATCATGGTCTGGCTTATCTGAATAATTAAAAATTTTTGATTGTTAATCGAATCATTATTTTACATTTGCCAACTAAATCAAAATTAATTATAATGAAAAAATTAGCAATAGTATTTTCTTTGATGATGTTGATCACATCTTGCAATCAGGTTAAGATTGCCTATGTTGACCTAGAGGAAATATTGAAAGAGTATGAAGGTGCCGTTTTGGCGGAGGAAGAAATGAAAGCGAAATCTCAGCAGATATCTGAGCAATTGGATCAAATGGCCGCGCCTTTGCAGCAAAAGATTCAAGCGTATCAGCAGAACAAGGATAACCTTTCAGCTTCTGAACGTCAGAAACAAGAGGCTGAGTTGATGCAACAACAACAAATGTTTCAACAACAACAACAAATGGCTCAACAGCAGGTTCAAGCTGAAGGTCAGAGTAAGTATGAAAAAATCAATACTGACATTGAAACGTTCTTAGCTGATTATGGCAAGGCAAATGGATACTCTTATATCCTTGGGTCTTCTGTACAGACCAAAAGTGTTTTGTATGGTGAAGAGTCTCTTGATATAACCGAAACGGTTATTGAGGCTTTAAATAGCAATTATGAATCAGAAGCACCAGAAGACGCAACAACAGAAGAAGCTGTAACTGCGCCAGAGGCAATACCAGTGAATTAAGATTTTTATCTAATAGATTTTAAAGCCCGCAATTATGCGGGCTTTTTTTTTGACCTAAACTTGATTTTAGGCCTACATTATATTTCTCTCTCTATATAATTTAATTGACTTTTCTACGTTATTAACAGACTGTTGATAAGTTACCATTTTTAAAAACGCGCATGTTTTGAAAAACTTTAAAATCAAAACAGTTTTAATTTGGTAAGTAAATATTTGAAATACAAACAATTATAACATATACATTATGAAAAGGGGATTCATACTAATTTTTTTTCTAGCTTGTTTTTTACAGGTTGCTGGTCAGTCCACAGGGAAGTATCAAATTAAATTTTTGGAAGTAAATAAAAAGAACTCTGATAATGGCGTTGCCATTTTAGATGAGAATAAATTAATTTTTACTTCGGCTGATCACAAAGTGACCACAGCTAAAAAGAATTACAATCCAAGAAAAGATCTTTACGCAGGAGATATCAGTTTTGATGGTGAGATCAAAAATGTAAAGAGAGTTACAACGGATGTAAACAAGAGAGTTAATCAAACAGGAGTTACTTACACTAAAGATGGTAAGACAGTTTACTTTAGCAGAAATAAGTATAAAAAGAAATTAAAGAAACAAAACTTACCAAAGAATCAAAGGTTAATTATCTATAAAGCCGATGTAGCAGCCGACGGAAGTTGGAAGAATGTTAAAAAGGTGCCTTTTAACAAAAAGAAGTTTTCTACTGGCTATCCGGTACTAAGTGCTGATGATAGTAAATTGTATTTTGTATCTGATAGATTGCCTTCTAAAGGAATGTCAGACATTTTTGTTGTAGATGTGCAAAGAGAAGGTGAATATAGCCAACCCCGAAATTTGGGATCCTTTGTGAATACTGACCGAAATGAAACTACTCCTTATATTACAGATCAGAACATTCTTTACTTTTCTTCAGATGGTCATGAGGGCCTTGGCAAATTAGATGTTTTTGCCGTTGAAATTTTTGATGACGCCACTTCTGAAGTATATGAGTTAGCCTCACCTATTAATAGTATTAATGATGACTTCGCTTATATCGTAAATAAAGATAACAATCAGGGATTCTTTACATCTAACCGTTTACAAGGTGATGGTTTTAATGACCTTTACTCTTTTACATTAGAAGAAGATGTAAGACCAGGAAAATGCTTTATTACTGTTGACGGAAAGGTTAGGGATAAAAATTCTTATCAAGCGCTATCCGGAGCAACTGTTGATTTGTATTCTATTGAAGGAAGTTTAATAGAATCAGTTTCAACATATAGTGATGGTACTTATCAGTTTACGGTTTCTTGTGCTAAGGAATACGAATTAGTTGCTTCAAACCCAGAATACTTAGATGATAAAAAGCGAATCGAAATTCTAGAAGAGAACTATCATTCTGCTTTACACACCAATCTGAATTTAACTAAAATAGAAAAGAAACAGCCTGTTGCTGATAGAATGTCGCCTATTTATTATGAATATGATGACGCACAGATCACCGAAGAAGCTGCCACAGAAATGGATGAAATAGCTAAAATTATGGCTCAAAATGAGAACCTAGTTATTCAGGCCTCTTCTTACACTGATTCACGTGGAACAGATGCATATAATGTAGCGCTTTCAAAAAGACGTGCAAAAGCCGCAGTTGAATACTTGAAATCAAAAGGAATTGATGCAAGCAGAATCAAATCAAAAGGTTATGGTGAAGATAAGTTGATCAACCAATGTGTTAATGGTGTTGAATGTAGAGAAGAATCTCATCAAATGAATAGAAGGACTGAATTCAACTTCTTAAACGTTCCTGGTGTTGGAAACAAAAAGAGTTCGGGTTCGACAAGAACTAAAACAGCTGTTAAAGTAAATAAATCAGCTGTGGCTGTTGCTGCTAAGTCACATAAAGTGGAAAAAGCAAAAACAGTTGCTAATGTTGAATTAAGCGATGTGAAAGCTAAGCCTAAAGAAGAAGCGAAGGTTGCCAAAGTTGAGACCATTGTTTTAGATGAAGCTAGGCCAATACAAAATACTAACAAGGAGACTGTAAAGGTTGCCGCCACGGATCACCAAATTAGTGCGCCAAATATTAAAAAGACAAGTTTGAAAATGGCGCCTACAGCTGCTGTTTTAAATACTGAAAAAGAAGCAAAGGTTGCAGAAAATAAAATTGAGAAAACAGAAGTAAATATTGGGAAAATTGAACAGGAGCAAGAGCTAGTTGCTTCAGAAGAAAAAGAAAATAAGAAAGAAATAAAAGAAGCTGTTATCATTAATTATAATTCAACTATTGTAGCTACCAATCCGGAAAGTAATAAAGTATTGAATTATATAGGAACTGAAAAAGTAAAAATGATTGACCAATTAACAGCTTTACAGAAAAAGTATGAAGATGCGATTCCAAATTATCCAAATTTATCGGATTCTCTAAAAGTGCAAAAAGGTAAAATTGCTGTGATAATTGTAGACGCTCAGGAAATGCAAGAAACAGGATGGTCAAACATAATTGAATATAAAAATAATGTGCTGCACTTTAAGAAAAAGTATAGAGATCTAATGGTGATCAACGGAAGAAGTTCAGGATCATCGACAAGAGGCGAAAGACAAATGGCCCATGCTCCTAATGCAGTTGCAGGCAATACGGAGGCTGGTCAATTGAGCAAACCAGAGCCTAAGGTAGTTGCAATGGAGGAGAATCTGAGCGTAGATAATGTTGAGATTACAGCCATGAAAATGAGCGGTAATGGCAAATACCAGAAAACCAATAACGCTAGTAAAACTGATTTGATAAAAGTGACATTTAAATTATTGAGTAATGAAAAGGTTATTTCTGGAAGAAAAGAAGCGCATTTGGTTATGCAAAATTCAGAAGGGAAAGTTGAAGAGGCCAAAGGAATTTTTACATTGAAAAGCTCAGAAAAGGAATCTAAATATACTGATCATGCCATCATAAATTATAATAATCATGATGTTGATGTGACCATGTTTATCCAGAGAAAAGGGGGTAGTTTTGAAAAGGGAGTTTACCCGGTGAAAGTATTTTTAGAAGGCGAGTTAATGGCCATTACTAAATTAAACTTACAGAATTCTTTGTAATAAATTAAAGCATATAAATACCTAAAACGGTAAGTATAAAATACACCGTTATATTCATAGCCCCGGAGAAATCCTGGGCTATTCTTTGTCCGGTCATTAATAGCAGTAAGGTTATGGCAATTGAAATAAGCCCGTATAACGAGGTTTGTGATTCATGGTTAAAAAACAACCTGTATAGGCCTATAATGCACAATCCAATACTGGCACATTCCATAATTATAACAAGAATAAGAGCACTTGGAATGTAATCCTTAAGAAAGGAATTTTGAAAATGACTTCTGTAATAGTTTTTTGAACTTTGCCATTGTAATGTTTTTTCAACAACCGAATAAGCAAAACTTAAAGTCAGATAACAAATGATTAAATAAACAGCGATTTGGTCTTGCATAAAAGGGACTATTGGAACTCGGGTCAAAAATAATTGGAATAGACATATAATCGATACATTTTTTCGGGGAAATAAATATCTTTGAGCAAAATATAATTTATGTCTCTTTTTATTAAAAAAGACTTTTTTGCTATTTCGTTTTTTCTTGTCCTTACACAGTCGCTATTCGCACAAACAGACTTTAGCAATTCATGGGAAGACTTTTTTTCATACAATAATGTCAAAGACTTTGTCAAGATTGACAATAGGATATATGCAATAGCAGATAATGCAGCATTTATTCAAAACTTGGAAACGGGTTATATGGAAAAAATTTCTTCCGTACATGGTCTTTCAGGGAAGGAAACCACAAGCCTTCATTACAGTGCTGCAACCAACCGATTTGTTATTGGATATCAAACAGGATTGATTGAAATTATTGATGAAAACGGCAAAATTACGGTAGCTAATGACATAGAAAGGTTGGATATAACTGGTCAAAAACAGATTAATCATATAACAGAATACAATGGTAAATTGTATTTATCTACTCCATTTGGAATCGTTGAATACGACATAATCAATCTTAATTATGGAGACACTTTATATATAGATGAAAACTCTAGCCCGGTCTTTGTAAACGAAATTACCATTTATAATGAAACCATCTATGCTGTTACTCAAAAGGGAATCTATTCTGCTGATATCAATGATCCAAATTTAGTTGATTATAATAATTGGTTACAACCTGAAGGCGATCTTATAGGTGATTTTCGGTCAATTTCTGTTCTTTCAGATATTATTTTTACCTGTAGTTCGAGCCTTTTGTATGAGTTGGTTGGAGCAGATAGACTAGTACAAAGAAGAAATTACAGTAACACCATATTAAAACTGAGGTCATCGGATCAATATTTGTCAGTTACCTTATTAGAATCGGCGATTGTATTAGATAAAGATCTTAGTTTAATTTACGAAGCCAGAGAATCTCCAAATTATAGTTTTGAACTAAATAACTCTTATGCTAGTAATGATAAAATATACCTAGCGTCAAACAGTTTTGGTATTTTGACAAAATCATTTCTCGATGGAGATTACCAGGAAATTCATCCAGAAGGACCAACTTCAAATAAGGTATTTTCAATCGAGGCAAATGACAATAATCTTTGGGTTGTTTATGGTGGTTATAACATTTCTTATGATCCTCTTGGAAAAAGGCTAGGATATTCACATTATAACGGGTCCTCAATAGAATCCTCATTATGGATCAATAAGGACTATGATACTAACTTTCCTGCCAAAGACCTGGTACATGTTACTTTGGATCCTTCAACAAATAACAAAGCCTACCTTAGTTCTTGGGGAAGCGGAATGTTAGTTGTTGAGAATGATGAACCTTCCATTTTATGGGATGACACAAATAGCGGATTGGAAGATTTATATCAGGATGGTGATCCAAATTCAAGCATTCGGATTAATGGGGCTGCATTTGACAATAGAGGAAATTTTTGGATTGCGAATTCATGGGTACCAAATAGGTTGAAGAAATTGGATACTAATGGCAATTGGAAGGAATTTGATTTAAGTTCGCTTATAACGGATCAAGTGGCACTTGGTCTTTCTGAATTGGTAATTGACAAGACAGGGAGTATTTGGATTGGTTCAAGGAGAAATGGAGCTTTGGTTTATAATGAATCAGGAGATAGAAAAAGAGCCCTTATTACAGAGAGTACAAAAGGGTCTTTACCAGATATAAATGTCAGGTCCCTGGCAGTGGATAGGAATAATAGGGTATGGATAGGTACTCAGAAAGGACTTGTGGTATATTCTGGAGCTGGAAATGTATTTGAAGCGGATATTTACGATGCTGAACCTGTAATCATTGATGATAATGGGGTTCCTAAGAAATTATTGGGAGAACAGCCAGTTAATTCCATTGCTATTGACGGAGCAGAAAACAAATGGTTTGCAACTGATACTGGAGGGGTTTTGGGAACAAACTCTTCGGGAAGTGAAACTCTTTATAATTTTAATAAGGATAATTCGCCCCTACCTTCAAACAGTGTTTTAAAAGTTAAGGTAGATGACAGTACTGGTAAAGTCTATTTTGCCACGGATAAAGGAATCGTCGCTTTTAACAGTGAAGTAGCTCCATTTGGAGAAACACTAGAAGAAGTCTACGCCTTTCCAAATCCTGCAAAAAAAGAACATGATTTTATCACCATAGATGGGAGAAACGGAAATCATTTGCCAAAAGGGACAAATGTTAAGATTCTGGATATTGCCGGCCGACTGGTTCATGAAACAAATGTTGATATTGGGCAAGAAATCAGAGGCGGGAAAGTTATTTGGAATAAGACTAACCTAAGAGGAAGAAAAGTTGCTTCAGGAGTTTATATTGTACTTCTAACTAGTCCTGATAAGTCAGAAACGGCTTCCACCAAGATAGCGATCATAAATTAATTTTTAGACAAATGTTAATTAAGACAAAAGCGATTGTATTGACTTCAATAAAATATGGAGACGCTGATCTTATCGTTAAATGCCTTACTGAATATGGAGTTAAATCATATTTGCTGAGAAGTATATTTAGATCGAAAAGCAAAAAACTCAAAATAGGTTATTTTCAGCCACTGAGTCAGTTAGAAATATCTGCTTATCATAACAAGCAAGGGAATCTAAATAAAATGACTGAAGCTCGGGTATTTTACTTATATCAAACTCTTGCAACAGATATTTATAAGCAATCAATAGCCTTGTTTTTAGCAGAGGTCTTGGCCTATGCTTTAAGAGAAGAAGAAGAAAATGAATTACAGTTTCGTTATATAGAGACCTCATTAAAATGGCTTGATCTACATAATTCATTTGCCAACTTTCATTTAGTTTTTTTGCTTGAATTGACGAAATACTTGGGTTTTTATCCTGACACTAGTTTGATGTCAGAGAGGTTCTTTGATCTTGAAGAAGGTAACTTTACTATATCGCAGCCTTTTAGAAGTTTTCTGAAGGATGAAAAATTAATTCTTTTTAAATCGTTAATCGGCATAAAATTTGCAGATATGCTAGAATTGAAATGGAATTCAGACAGCCGACAGACCGTGCTGGATATTCTTTTGGAATATTATGAATTGCATTTACCCGGATTTAGAAAACCCCGATCACTAAAAGTACTAAAAGAGGTCTTTAATGAAATTTCTTAATGTAGTCATAATTGTCCTTATAGGGCATTTTTCATATGCGCAAAAAGTTGTCATTGTTGACAAAGACTCTGAGTTTCCTATTTCGAATGT
>RCND010001202.1_pt1 | contig 14673 bp, 10 predicted proteins | sample 2041351 | NCBI WGS metagenome assembly RCND01 (sample SAMN09708230, study PRJNA481090) | Marine sediment metagenome, whole genome shotgun sequencing project. | biome: marine sediment; feature: ocean; material: sediment; isolation source: Sewage treatment plant 12B marine sediment (STP12B) ...
AACTTAAAGTGCCAACAATGGCAGAATTTATGGCAGAAGGCAAACAACCCGAAATTTTGTTTTGGGTAGGTTCTGCTGGGAGTTATGATGATAGAGCAAAAAAAATCACAAAAGCTTTTGTTAAGATATTGAACAAAGCTAATGTTGATTTTGCAGTGTTAGGAACGGAAGAAAGTAACACCGGTGATGTCGCCAAACGCGCTGGTAATGAGTTCTTGTTTCAGATGCAAGCCGTTATGAATATCGAAGTGCTTAATGCTTACGACATAAAGAAAATCGTGACTTGCGATCCGCATTCGTTTAATTGTTTAAAGAATGAATACCCATCATTAGGCGGTAATTATGAAGTTATTCATCATACCGAATACATAAAGGACTTATTAGATTCGGGACGTTTAACCATTGAAGGAAACACCTATAAAGGAAAACGTATTACATTTCACGACCCTTGTTATTTAGGACGTGCTAATAGTGTTTACGATGCTCCCAGAGAGGTACTTAAACAAACCAATGCCACTATGGTAGAAATGAAAAGACATAAAGGGACAGCCTTATGTTGTGGTGCTGGAGGTGCGCAAATGTTTAAGGATGCAGAACCCGGAAATAAGGAGATTAATATCCTCAGAACCGAAGATGCTATTGAAACAAAACCCGAAATCATAGCCACCGGTTGTCCGTATTGCAATACCATGATGACGGATGGAGTGAAATTTAAAGAAAAAGAAAGTGAAATTTTAGTAATGGATATTGCGGAGTTGATTGCAACGGCATAAAAGTTAAAGTTTGGAAACTAAAACAGAAAATCTATCCTTAAAAACACGTGCTCTAATTGGTATTCTAAATGGTTTTTTTTTCGGTGCTAGTATGGCTGTTTTTGATTACTTAGATGATGTGCCCTTTTCTATATATCAGTTTCTGTTTTATTTTGTGTCTTTCGGTTTTTTAATGACTATTGTATTTAGACACAAACATACTAAAGTTAAAAAATAGCAGTTTCGGTTTTATAGTCTGTTATGCCTGAAAAAATATGTTTGCGTCATGAATTTTACAAATCTTCAAATAGAAACAGAAAACTTACCTAAGATTGACGACGTTGTTTTAAAGTCAATTTCAAAATCATATTTCAAAATCATTAGCCTTAATAAACTCGCAATTTATACTGTGGTGGTTGGTTTGGTATTTGTTGTAAAATATATTCTCGAAGAAAAAGAAGCTATTCACCTCAATTTCTGGTATGTTTTTGCTATCGTTTTTGTTTTTTTTCTAATTAATTTTATCGTCGGTTTCTTGGCATTTAAAAAACGGAAGTATGCTGTTCGAGGCTACGATGTGGTTTATGCCAAAGGTTTGCTAGTACATTCGATAACGACAGTGCCTATTTCTAGAATTCAGCATGTTGAAGAATCCCGAAGTTGGTTAGAACGCTATTTTGGTTTAGCGACGCTTAAAATTTTTACTGCAGGTGAGACGGGCAGTGATTTAAGTATTAAAGGTCTACAACATCTCGAAGCCAAAGGTATTAACGATTTTATTAGTACTAAAGTTCATGGAGATAACTGAATTTTCACAGCCGACAAGGCAATCCTCTAAGGGCATCATCATTATTTTCGCTTTCAATGCCTTTAAATTTTTCAAACGTTTTTTTGTCCTTTTTATAGCTTTTGGTTTGTCATTTTTAAGACGAAAATCAATAGGTAATGTAACGCCGACCATGATTATTATGGGTTTTATTGCCGTTTTAATCGTCATATTTATCATTGCGGTTTTAAAGTATCTTAATTTTAAATTTCATCTTAACAAGGACGATTTTCATTTATCAACCGGAATCATTAATAAGGATAATACGATAATTCCAAAATCAAAAATTCAGAACGTTTATATTAAACAAAACTTTCTGCAGCAGCTGATCAATGTTGTTTCAGTTAAGATTGAAACCGCCGGTGATAAAAAATCTGAAATTGAAATTAGTGCTTTAGATAAACCAACTGCCTTATTGTTAAAAAAGGAGTTGTTCACTAAAGAGAACCTTAAAAATGAGATTTCAGAAGGCATTGAAGAACGCAATGTTTTCTTTAAAGCAACTCCAAAACGCTTAATATTAGAAGGTCTATCTCAGAATCATTTGAAGAGTTTTGCAATTATTACTTCTTTTGTTTTTGGCCTATATTATGAGTTTAAAGAGTACCTAAACGAATTACGTTTAACAGAACGTGTCGAGGGTTATGTAAATCTCGATGAACACACGGTTATCGATGTACTGATTACTAATGTGATGATGATTCTTGCAGTTGTGTTGTTTTCATTATTGTTTTCAGTGGTAAAAACATTTATTATTAATTTTGATTTGGAAGTTGTTGAGCAAGAAAAAACGGTGGAAATCAATAAAGGTCTATTTAATAAAATATCACTAAGCTTAACGCCAAGTAGGATCCAGAATCTGGTAATTAACACCAATCGTATTAAGCAGTATTTTGGATTACATACCTTATCTGTAAAACAAGCGATGGTGAACCAAAAGCAGCAAAAGAACTTTAATATTGTTGCTTTAGAAAAGAGTCAACTCAGTTATCTCGTAAATAAGCTTTTAGGTGATTATGATGAAGTCGGAGAAATCGCTAAACCGAGACCTTATTTCATGCGTATTTTTGCTTTAGAAATGTTGTTTTTTATTGCAGTCATCAACACGGTGTCTTTGTTTTTCTTTGGCAAAGAATTTTTATGGATCAATGGTATACTTCTACCTTTAGCTGCGCTTTATGTTTACTTTGCTTATAAAAAAGCATATTATAGAATTACGGATAATTTTATAACGATTGGGAGTGGCGTTATTGATACAACGACTAATATTCTAGAAACACATAAAATACAGGGTATAAAATTGAAACAGACTATTTTTCAAAAACGTCAAGATATTGCCTCTTTAGTTATTTCAACAGCATCTAAGTCTGTTACTATTCCTTATATAAAAAAAGCAGAGGCCTTATCTATTTATGACTTTTTGTTATATAAAGTAGAATCACAAGACAAGGACTGGATGTAATACTTTTCCATGTTTGAAATCATCGCTTTATTGCAGTTATTTTAAAAGTAAAAACGGATATTATTGTATTTTTGCAGTCAGAAAAAGATAAACTTATGCTAGTAGATTTTAATACGTTACCAGAAGAATCCCGAGTTTGGATATATCAAGCCAATCGTTCGTTTTCAGACGAAGAATTAGAGCAGCTAAACCAACAACTCGATACGTTTATTGAAGCTTGGACAGCGCATGGAAAGGATTTGCAATCTGGTTATAAAGTCGTTTACAAACGTTTTATAGTAATTGCGCTTAATCAAAACTTAAATAATGCGACTGGATGTTCTATTGATGCTTCTGTGAATTTTATTCAACAATTAGAGAAACAATATAATGTGGATTTAATGGATAAAATGAATGTCTCTTACAAGCAAGGAGAGTTTGTTGCTTATAAGTCCTTAATAGATTTCAAGAAAATGGCACAACAAAAGGCCGTTTCAAAAAACACAATTGTTTTTAATAATCTCGTTCATAATATTGCAGAGTTCAACGAAAATTGGGAGGTACCGGCAAGTGAAAGTTGGCACAGTAGATTTATTAAATAAGACTTCACCTAAAAAGCTTTTATATTTCAAATAGATTATTCACTTTTACGCTATTATAAAGGTTAAAATAGAATTGTGGCTACAGAGATTTTCTTATTAAATATTTCAGGACAAGATAAACCAGGTTTAACATCGAGTCTTACAGGTGTATTAGCACAATATGGTGCTAAAGTTTTAGATATCGGACAAGCCAACATACACGATACTTTGTCTTTAGGTATTATGTTTGAAATTCAATCCGGAAAAAAATCAGCAGCAGTATTAAAAGACTTATTGTTTAAGGCCTATGAACTTGGTATTACCGCAAAATTTTCGCCAATTGGATCCAATGAATATGAAAATTGGGTGGGTTTACAGGGTAAAGATCGCTACATTATAACAATTCTCGGCGAGAAGTTAACCGCTGAACAAATATCTGCAGTCACAAATATAATTTCAGAGAAGAATCTAAATATAGATTCTATAAAACGATTAACAGGTCGTACATCACTTATTAAAAAGGAAGAGTATCCAAGGGCGTCTATTCAGTTATCAATCCGAGGTAGGATTGATGATAAGGCAGATATTACGAAGAAATTCATGGAAATATCAAGAGATTTAGATGTTGATATTGCGTTTCAAGAGGATAATATTTTTAGAAGAAATAGGCGTTTGGTTTGTTTTGATATGGACTCTACTTTAATACAAACCGAAGTTATTGATGAGCTTGCAGAATTGGCAGGCGTTGGAGCCGAAGTAAAAGCAATTACAGAATTGGCGATGCAAGGCGAGATCGATTTTAATGAAAGTTTTAAAAGCCGTATGAAGCTCTTAAAAGGTTTGAGTGAGGACGTGCTTCACCAAGTTGCTGTTAATCTACCGATAACCAAAGGCGCTCGACGTCTCATAGATACGCTACACAGTTACGGATTTAAGACTGCAATTCTTTCTGGTGGATTCACTTACTTTGGACATTACCTTCAAGAAAAATTAGATATAGACTACGTATATGCCAACGAATTGGAAATCAAGGACGGTATTTTAACAGGCGGTTACATTGGTGAGATTGTCGATGGTGATAAAAAAGCAGAGTATCTAAAATTACTAGCTAAAAAAGAAGGTATTGATATAAGTCAAACGATCGCCGTTGGTGATGGTGCAAATGATTTACCCATGCTTAATCTCGCTGGTTTGGGGATCGCTTTTCATGCCAAGCCAACAGTAAAAGATAACGCTCAAAGCTCTATTTCGAGTATTGGATTAGACGGTGTGCTCTATCTTCTAGGCTATCATGATCGTCATATCGATTTAATAGAGTAGTTAAAACCGTTGATTAAACGGTTTATAAAAGTATCATAAAGCCTCAAAAATTTGTATTAATTATGCTATTTTGGCATAGTATTCGTTATAACTTGTTTACGATAAAAGATTGACCATGCGTTTCCTTACCCTTATTTTTATATGTACATTTTTTCAAATTAATTTTGCACAAGAAATTGTTGACAATCCCTTACTTTCAGAAGATCCAATACATCAGCAAAAATGGGTAGATAGTTTGTATAGTTCTATGTCCATTGATGAGCGCATAGGTCAACTTTTTATGGTTCAAGTGTTTTCAAACCAAGGAAAAGCGCACGAAGCCCAAATAGCAAAACTCATAAAAAATCAACATATTGGTGGGTTAATCTATTCAAATGGTGGACCAGTACGTCAAGCACAATTAAATAATGGATTACAAGCCGCTTCAAAAATTCCACTTTTAGTGGGCATGGATGCAGAATGGGGCTTAAGTATGCGCTTAGACTCTACCTATGCATTTCCTTGGAATATGACGCTTGGAGCTATTTCTGATAATAATCTTATCGAACAAACCGGCAGACAGATTGGTGAGCATTGCAAACGACTGGGTGTTCATTTTAATTTTGCACCAGTTGTAGATATTAATACAAATCCCAAAAATCCAATTATAGGAAATCGTTCATTTGGTGAGGATAGAGATAATGTTACTGAAAAAGGGTTAGCCTTTATGAAAGGGATGCAAAGTGCTGGTGTTTTGGCTAATGCAAAGCATTTTCCAGGTCATGGTGATACCGAAGCCGATTCACATAAAACGTTACCATCCGTTTCTTTTAGTGAAAAACGAATAGATTCAGTAGAGTTATATCCTTACAAAAAACTGATAGAAGAAGGCTTGTCTAGTGTGATGGTAGCCCATCTTAATGTTCCAAGTTTAGAGAAGAGAAGAGGGTTTCCTTCGTCATTATCTAAACACATTGTAACAGATATTTTAAAAGAACGCTTAGGTTTTAACGGCCTCATATTTACGGATGCACTCACCATGAAAGGTGCGGCAGATTATGTAGAAAAGAATATTGACGGAATGACACCAAGAAATATGGTGAAAGGTGGTGAAATAGATTTAATGGCATTTCTAGCCGGAAATGATGTGATGCTGATGTCAGAAGACCCAGTAAAAGGGATCGCTAAATTTATTGAAGCGTTTAACGATGGTACTATAACGGAGGAACGCTTGGCACATTCGGTAAAGAAAATATTAATGGCCAAATACAAAGTTGGTTTAAATAACTATTCACCAATCGGTATTTCTAATTTAGAAAATAATCTCAATAGAATTAAAGATGATGCGCTTTATGAAAGTCTTATGGAGAATGCGATTACAGTAGTTAAGAACACTAACGAATTATTGCCACTCCGTGATTTAGAGACTAAGAAAATTGCTTATGTAGCCCTAGGCGATGATAGTGGATCGGAGTTTTTAAGTGAGTTAAAAAAATATACTAAAGTACATGAGATTAAAGCAGAAAAGCTACATGATATCACTGCTAAGCTTCAAAACTATAATACCGTAATTATAGGGTTTCATAAATCGAATGATAATCCATGGAAAGGTTTTAAATTCTCACAAAAAGAAATGGTATGGCTTTATGAAATTGCCAGAACAAATACGGTAGTTTTAGATGTATTTGCTCGACCCTATGCTTTAAATGATTTACTCTCGGTTGCTAATATTGAGGGGGTTGTAATGAGTTATCAGAACAGTAGAATAGGTCAAGAGAAATCTGCTCAACTTATTTTTGGTGCCATAGGGGCAAAAGGAAAATTACCTGTAAGTACGGGTGTTTCTTTTCCAGTCGGCACTGGAGAAACCTATAACGCAATCTCAAGTCTAAGTTATGGATTGCCAGAACGGGTAGGTATGGATTCTGCATTATTAAGTAGAATTGATTCAGTGGCAAATTATGCCATAGATAAAAAAATGACGCCTGGTATTCAGTTGTTAGTCGCTAGAAAAGGGAAAGTGATTTACAACAAGAATTTTGGGTATCACACGTATTCTAAAAAGAATAAAGTTGATTTTGACGACCTTTATGATGTAGCATCACTTACCAAAATATTAGGAACGCTTCCGTTATTGATGGAGCTAGAAGAAAAAGGTGCTGTATCTCTCGATTCTAAGCTAGGCACTTTAATACCTGAATATAAAGATTCAAATAAAAAGAATATTACATTAAAAAAGATGCTATCCCATTACGCGCAATTAAAGCCATGGATCCCGTTTTACGTCGCGACTTTAGATTCGGTTACCAAAAAGCCAGATGCTAAATATTACAGATCAAAAAGAACAAAAGGTTACAGCGTAGAGGTTACGAATACGCTTTTTATGCGCGATGATTATAAAGATTCTATTCAAGAAATTATAAAAGAAACTGAGTTGCTTTCAAGACTTCGTTACCGCTACAGTGATTTACCATATTATATTCTAAAAAATTATATCGAAGGATTTTACGATAAGGCATTAAGTGAGATTACAGAAGATCGCTTATATAAACCTTTAGGTGCAAACTATACAACATATAACCCAAGAGCGAAATTTAGTTTAAAAGATATCGTACCAACAGAAATAGACGATTATTACCGTTTTAAGAAAGTGCATGGGTATGTGCATGATATGGGAGCTGCCATGCAAGATGGGGTCGGAGGACATGCAGGTATTTTTAGCAATGCAAATGATGTTGCAAAAATAATGCAGATGTATTTGCAAAAAGGGTTTTATGGTGGCAAACGCTACTTTAAAAACGAAACTGTAGATAGGTTTAATACGTGCTATTATTGCGAAAGTGATAATCGCCGTGGTATTGGTTTTGATAAACCGCAGTTGGGTGACGAAGGTCCAACATGTGGTTGTATTTCTATGACCAGTTTTGGACATAGCGGATTTACAGGTACTTATGCATGGGCAGATCCTGAAGAAGAAATTGTTTACATCTTTTTAGCCAATAGAACCTATCCCGAAGCAGGCAAAAATTTACTACTAAGAGAAAATATAAGAACAGAAATACAGCGCTTAATTTACGAGGCCATTATCGAGTAAATTCCGAAACGTTGTAAGTTTTGAGAAGAATATTAGACTTATTGATTTTAAGCTTGATTTCGTTAAAAATAACTTAAAGTTGAAACAAATAAATCAAAACGGCTAACTTTAGCATTCATCATTTTAGAGACTTATAACTTAATATGAAAATAGGAATTGTTTGTTACCCAACGTTTGGCGGTAGTGGAGTGGTAGCCACAGAATTAGGTTTAGAGCTGTCAAAACGCGGTCACGAGATACACTTTATTACCTACAGCCAGCCAGTACGTTTAGAATTGTTGGGAAACAATGTTCATTTTCATGAGGTACACGTCCCAGAATATGCATTGTTTCATTATCAACCCTACGAGCTCGCTTTATCAAGTAAATTGGTAGATATGGTAAAGTTACACGATATTGAATTGTTACATGTACATTATGCGATTCCACATGCATATGCGGCCTATATGGCACAGCAAATGCTAAAGGAAGAAGAAATTTTTGTTCCAATAGTAACCACATTACACGGCACAGATATTACTTTAGTTGGTAGTCATCCATTTTATAAACCAGCGGTAACATTCAGTATTAATAAATCTGATGCCGTAACGTCTGTTTCTGAAAGTCTAAAAAAAGATACCATACGTCTTTTTAATATTAAGAAAGAGATCAATGTGATTCCTAACTTTATCGATTTAGAAAAACACGAGCATAAGTTTACTGATTGTCAACGTGGTATGATGGCGGAAGATGACGAGCGCATCATAACACATATAAGTAATTTTAGGGAAGTGAAGCAAATCCCTGATGTGATCAAAATTTTCTATAATATTCAAAAGGAATTGCCTGCAAAATTAATGATGGTTGGTGAAGGACCTGAGAAAGAAGCGGCAGAGCGTTTAGCTGAGGATCTTGGTATCGCTGAGCGTGTTATTTTCTTTGGAAACAGTAATGAGATTGATAGAATCTTATGTTTTAGCGATTTATTCTTATTGCCATCTCAAACGGAAAGTTTTGGTTTAGCAGCACTAGAGGCCATGGCAAGTGGTGTACCAGTAATATCTACAAATACTGGAGGATTACCAGAAGTGAATGAAGAAGGCTATTCAGGGTACTTAAGCGATGTTAATGATATTGACGATATGACAGCTAAGGCCATCAGGGTCTTATCAAATATTGATACTTTAAATAAATTTAAAGCCAATGCAAAAGCGCAATCTCAGAAATTCGATTTGCATGCTATTGTACCAATGTACGAAGCGATTTATGAAGAAACCTTAAAGAAGTTTTTAGTCGTTTAATTATACCAAACTGCATAACGTTGGCGGCGTAATTCTAAAGCTAATTGTGCTTCCATTTTTAAGGCTTCTGCGCGAGTAGTCATAGGGTCAATATGATTATAAAGACTTGGTCGTAGATACGAACCATATTTTTCTACGATGTTCGCGGAGATTTTGTAGCCCTTTTTGTTCCTGTGACCAGTTTTGTGTTGTAAAAAGCGTTCTTTAGGTGTTTTGCTCGTCATGCCCACATACAAACATTCTAAAACGCCATTAAACTGAGGATTGGCCGCTCTAAACTTTGTATTCTCTGTAAATACACGTTTAGATAGTTCTACGACATAAATACGGTACATAATTTACTTATTTTTTTGTTCTTGTTGGGAAGTACGAAAAGTGTCTTGTAGTTTATTTTATAAATTAGCGATGACTCTTTTTAATTTTTCACTCACTTCGACGGCCACATCTCCTAAAGATTCGTTTTCAACTGAAACCATTGATAACATCGGGTTTACAGCAGAAATTTCAATATGACCAGGCTCCTTTTCTTGAATTATAACGTTGCAAGGGAGCATCGTGCCAATTTTATCTTCAGTCTGTAAGGCTTTGTATGCAAATGGTGCATTGCAAGCGCCCAAAATCTTATAATTATAAAAATTGACATCTAGTTTTTCCTTCAAAGTTGTTTTGATATCAATTTCTGTGAGAACTCCAAATCCTTCTTTTTTTAACTCTTGGATTGTTTTTGAAATTGCTTCATCAAATGTTATATTTTTCATTGTGGTTTTAAAGTAGTATTTCATAAGTCCTTTAATTAGATCGTATTAGTCATAATATGTTCAGGCGTTCAATCATGGACGTAATTTGAACAACCGAGATTAATATAACTAATTTTTTGCTTTGTTTATGACAAATGAAATTCGTCTGAATTTAATTAACAATTGACGTTAATTATTTACTTCAATAAAAACCCCTTTAATTCTTCATAAGAATTAATTGCAATAGCAACTTTTTCTTTATCCATAACCGCTTCAATTTGAGGCGGTAATTCTAGTTTTTGGTTAATTACGTCCTCAACGACATCTAAGAATTTGGTTGGGTGCGCTGTTTCTAAAAACACAACATGGGCATCGTTGTTTTCTAAATAGTCTTTAGCACCTAAATAACCAATGGCTCCATGAGGATCTGCGACATATCCAAAATCATTATAGAGTTCTAATAAGGCTATTTTGGTTTCATCATCTGTGTAACTGTAAGATGATAGATTCGCTTTTAAAGTTTCAAAATTATTGTTATGTAATTCTTGAATACGTATAAAATTACTTGGGTTGCCAACATCCATAGCATTACTAATTGTTTGTACCGATGGCTTTGGGTCGTATGATTGGGTGCGCATATAATTAACGACCGTATCGTTAGCATTGTTAGCTGCGATAAAATGTTTAACTGGCAAACCTAACTTTTGAGCGACCATACCAGCGCAAACATTACCAAAGTTTCCACTTGGTATAGAGAATGCAATGTCTTTGTGTTTCGGTTTTAATTGTTTGTAGGCAAACATATAGTAAAAGAGTTGTGGCAACCAACGCGCAATATTTATTGAATTGGCTGATGTCAATTGCATTTTGGATGTCAGTTCTTCATCTATAAAAGCTTGCTTTACCATATCTTGGCAATCATCAAAAACACCATCGACTTCTAGAGCCGTAATATTTTGTCCGAGTGAGGTCAGTTGTTTTTCTTGAATATCACTCACTTTTCCACTAGGATAAAGGATCACGACATTTACGCCTTTTACACCGAGAAATCCATTCGCGACCGCTCCGCCTGTATCACCGGAAGTAGCGACTAAAACCGTAACATCATTGGTGTTGGTTTTATTAAAATAACCTAAACATCGCGCCATAAAACGTGCGCCAACATCTTTAAAAGCCATCGTTGGGCCATGAAATAACTCTAGAGTTGAAATATTTTCGTTGATTTCCACAATAGGAAAATCAAAACTTAATGTTTCCTCTACAATGGTCCTTAAAACATGTTCTGGAATTTCTGGAACAATGAACTGCTTAATCGCTTCAAAAGCAATATCTGCATTAGATTTATCTTCAATGGTTTCAAAAAAGGAAGCGTCTAAAGGGGTTATAGACTCAGGAAAATACAAGCCTCTGTCTGGTGCAAGACCTCTTACAACAGCGTCTGCAAAGGTTGTGTTTGGGGCTTTTTTGTTTAGTGAATAATAGTTCATTAGTTGTTTTATTAATTCAGTATTTTATGAGCTGATGGTTTCATAATGAGCTTGGTAGAAGACTTTAAAAGCACTTCGACTGCGCTCAGTGTGACAGGGTTATTGCGTTAATATTTTTATCCCTTCGGTATTTATTTTAGAAACATACGTTTCAAATTGGATATCTGTTTTTGAATAGACTTGGTGCATTGCTTTTTCAACGTCTTTTGCTGTGCCTTCTCCTTTGCTTAAAGCAAAAATCGAAGGTCCAGAACCAGAGATCGCACAACCCAAAGCTCCAGCATCTAAAACAGCAGTTTTAATAGCATCAAAATGTGGAATGAGTTTTTTTCGATAAGGCTCAATGACAACATCATGTAATGCCGCTTTGATTAATTCATAATCAGAAGTATGTAAGCCATGAACCAAACTGCCAACATTTGCCCATTGTGCAATTGCATTAGATAATTTGATGTCTTTAGGTAAAATGGCTCTCGATTCTGACGTTTTAATTTCAATCTGCGGATGAATTAACGTAGCGTATAAATCGGATGGGGTAGGGAGCTCTAAAATTTGTAAAGGAATCGTACTTTTTACCAATGTAAATCCACCAAAAATAGCAGGGGCTAAATTATCAGCATGTTCGCATTGACTTGCTAATGCTTCACCTTTCATAGCAAAATACGTGAGTTTGGTTTTTTCTAGGGGTTTACCGAGTAGTTCGTTCATACCAAAAACACTTCCTGCGGCACTTGCAGAGCTGCTTCCAATACCACTTCCTGGTTTAATATTTTTATAGATTTCTATTTCAAAACCACAATCTGGTTGTAAGGCATTATACATGGCTAGAGCAGAAACTCCGGCGACATTATTTTCAGTTTCATAGGGTAAATCGTAACCTTCTATTTTAGTAATTCTAATGCCTTTTTCTTTTGTTTTTCTAATGACCATTTCATCACCAATAGTATCTAAACAAAAACCAAGTACATCGAATCCACAAGCCACATTTGCGACTGTTGCAGGTGAAAATATTTTAATTTCGTTTTCCATCTTTAATTATTGGCAATTCTTATAATATCGGCAAATAAGCCTGAAGCTGTTACATCTGCACCAGCACCAGCACCTTTGATAATCATGGGTTGTTCAGGGTAACGTTGTGTGTAAAACATCACAATATTATCCTTTCCTTCTAAATTGTAAAAAGGATGTCCCTGCGGAATTTCTTGAAGTCCAACTTTAGCTTTACCATCATTAAATTCAGCGACAAACTTGAGTTGACAGTTTTTGTCTTTAGCAGCGCTATATAAACTCTGATAATAAGCTTCATTATTAACTAAGGTTTCAAAAAAATCTGCAACAGTATCCGCTTTCATCGCATCTTCAGTTAAGAAACTATCGGTTTCAAGATCAGATAATTCAATCGAATGACCGCTTTCTCTGGCTAAAATTAAAACCTTACGAGCGACATCGATTCCGCTTAAATCAATACGCGGGTCTGGTTCCGTATACCCTTCTTCTTGGGCCTCTTTAACCACATCATAAAAAGTGGTTTCTGCATTAAAATTATTAAATATAAAATTGAGACTACCAGATAAAACGGCTTTTATGGTATTCACTTTATCACCAGAAGCAATGAGATGACTTAAGGTATCTATAACTGGCAAGCCAGCGCCAACATTAGTCTCGAATAAAAATGAAGCGTTGTATTGTCGAGATAAAGCTTTTAATTCATTGTAATATGCAATATTACCAGAGCATGCAATTTTATTACAAGCCACAACAGAAATACTTTGTTTGAGATAGTCGCCGTAAATATTTGAAACCGCCTCATTTGCTGTAATATCTACAAAAACAGAGTTTCTTAAATTTAAGTGTTTTGCATGTTGAAAGAATCCGTCTAAACTTGCTTTTTCACCTGTTTCCAGCTGTTGTTTCCAGTCCTTAAGATCAATACCTTCATCATTAACCACCATGGTTCTAGAATTTGATAAGCCAGCAATTCTAAGGTTAATCTTTAGGTTTTCCTTTACATAAGCTTTTTGTTGTTTTATTTGCTCAATAAGGCGCTCACCAACATTACCAACACCTGTAATATATAAATTGATTTGTTTGGTCTTGATTTCAAAGAATTGCTCATGTAGGCTATTTATTGCTTTTTTGACATCATTTTTATGAATTACGGCAGAAATATTACGTTCTGAAGCCCCTTGTGCAATGGCTCTAATATTCACGTTGTTTTTACCAAGCGTACTAAACATTTTACCGCTGATACCTTGATGGCTTTTCATTTTATCACCGACAACCGCAATAATCGATAAATTGGTTTCTAGAACTATAGGATCTAACTTTTGCAGCGTAATTTCATACTCAAAAACAGCATCAATAACTTCTTTTGCACGTTGAGCGTCGCTGTCCGAAATACCAAAACAGATCGAATGCTCAGAAGACGATTGGGTTATTAAAATAATATTGATTTTCTCTTGCGCAAGAGTTTCAAATAAGCGTTTACTAAAACCAGGGACACCAACCATGCCATTGCCTTGTAGCGTTAAAAGTGCGATATGATCGATGTTGCTTATACCTTTAACTGGTGAACTGTTATTTGGCGTGATGTCGTCAGTAATAGTGGTGCCAATGGCATCAGGATCCATTGTGTTTTTTATAACAATAGGAATCTTCTTTTTAAACACCGGCATTACTGTTGGGGGATACAAGACTTTGGCACCAAAATGGGATAATTCCACAGCTTCTTGATAGGATAATTCGAAAATAGGAGCCGCTTGCTTTACGAGTTTTGGATTGGTCGTAAACATACCACTAACATCGGTCCATATTTGTAATTCACTAGCATCTAATGCGGCCGCAACGATGGCAGCAGTATAATCTGAACCACCTCGACCTAAGGTTGTGATGTCTCCATTTACGGATTTCGAAACAAAACCAGGTAATAGTACAATAGCATGCGAATCGGAACTGAAAAACGACTGAATGTTCGCATTCGTAATTTCGAAATTTACGGCGGCATTGTTGAAGTTTAAATCCGTCGTAATAAGTTCTTGCGAGTTTTTCAAAATCGCGTCTAAATTTCTAGACTTAAGTGTGTGATATATAATCGTAGAAGATATGGTTTCTCCAAAACTTAGAAGTTTGTCTTTAGTTTTAGGGGATAATTCATTGATGAGATAAATACCATCTAA
>RCND010001203.1_pt1 | contig 14671 bp, 19 predicted proteins | sample 2041351 | NCBI WGS metagenome assembly RCND01 (sample SAMN09708230, study PRJNA481090) | Marine sediment metagenome, whole genome shotgun sequencing project. | biome: marine sediment; feature: ocean; material: sediment; isolation source: Sewage treatment plant 12B marine sediment (STP12B) ...
ACAGACATAATTTCTAACTTTATGATTAATAAGATCTTAAGATAAATCTTAAAAGCAGCTTAACAAATGATATATATCAAGTTGGATAAGAAAATTAGTGAAATCTATTAATTAATACTATTTTGTATTCTATTCCTGATATCCCAACTTACTTCTAAAGGTGGGTAATTCCCATTTAATCATTTCTTTTAAAAACTCATCCACTTTTTCGACCACCAACTTTTCGTTGATAGCTTTTGGATTATAAACCCCTAATTCCATAGAACCATTCTCTGTTGGGATTTCTGTCACAATAGGATACAAAATAAATACATAGATATCGCCACTGTATGATTGAGAAAAAACCAATGCACCACCTTGAATGAATTGAAAGGATGGAATTTGATTGGTTTTTTCAATTAATTCTGGAGGAAAAGAATCAAATGTAATATTTACTGCTTCGTTAGTGCCCATCCAGTTGAGTTCTTGTACCTGCCAACCAATCTTATAGCTTTCAGCAATTCGTTTTAAGAGCTTTGCTAAAAATGCTTTGGTTTTGGTCTCCCAAAGAATTTTCTTTTCCACTACCGATTCAATAGATGTTTTATAATCGTTGATATGTTCTTCTAAGTGTTCAATTTTCATTCTTTCTGTTTTTTAGCATTTTTAGCTTCTTCTTGCTCCTGACGTTCTAATTTTTTAAAATAGCCTTTGGTTAAAAAATTATGCTTTAAAGCTTCCATGTTTTGGTTGAATTTGTCTGTGCCTTCATTGATGTTTTTAAGTGTAGATTTTAAGCTATTTAATAATGTAGTATCATTAAGAACATAGTTTAAAGCCCCTTCGTTGCTCTGAATATCATTAACTACAGTATTGGCGTTTTTAACTAAATTTTCAATTTCCACGCTTGATGTTTCAAGATTGGCGACAATGTTTTTTAGTTTTTGTCCTGAAACAGAATCGTTCAAAATCATTCCCAAAACCGTATTGTCGTTAGTTTTTATTGAGGAGATTATAGAATTTAATTCATTGATGGTATGTGTAGCACCTCGACTTGCCATTTTTAGATTGTTTACCGATTGTTTTAGATCTTGAGCCATTATGGTGTCATTCAACAATAAACCTACAGTCCCTTTACCCTCTAACATGGCTGTTGTTATTTTAAGCAGATCCGAAGTCAATATTGCTGCATTTTCAGAACTTACACTTAAAGTGCTTAAAATATCATCTGCTCCAATCTTACTGTATGACTCTATAATATCTCCATTGACGATCACTCTTTCTATGCCTTTTCCTGGTACAATATTCACTATCATATTACCCACCAATCCATCAGAGCTTATAGTAGCAATGGCATCCTTCTTTATATGTGTAATTATTTTTTCATCAATATTCATGTCAATTTTAATTGTAGAATCATTGATCATGACGATGTCTTTAACGGTTCCAATATCAATTCCTGCATAACGTACATTATTCCCTTTTTGTAAACCACTTACATTCTGAAAATAAGAACTTATCGTAAAGGTCTTTTTAAACATATCTTGTCGTTGACCAATAAGATAGACACCAGCTACAAACAAAATAGTGCCTATGATGACAAAGAGTCCTAACCGAAATTTTTGTGAGCTCGTATTTTTCATATGTCTTGTTTAAAAAATGCTTTAATTTTCGGATCATTTGAAGCTGATAATTCTTTATATGTACCAACCGCATAATCTGTTCCTTCTATAAGTAATATCATCCGATCTGAAATCACTCTTGCACAATCAACATCGTGAGTAATGATGAGTGCAGATGTATCATACTTATTCTGTATATCTTGCATTAAGATAATAATTTCTTTTGACGTAATGGGGTCCAATCCGCTTGTAGGCTCATCATATAAAATAATTTTTGGTTGTAGAATTAGAGTTCTTGCTAAAGCAACGCGACGCTTCATTCCTCCAGATAACTCAGAAGGCATTAAATCTATAGCACTTTCTAATCCTACATTGCTTAAAGCCTCGATAACCAAAGTATCGGTATCAATATGTTCTCCAAATTTTTTGGTATGCCGTCTTAGAGGGAACTCCAAGTTCTCTCGGACAGTCATCGAATCATACAATGCACTTCCTTGAAATAGAAATCCGATATCTGCTCTTAAAATATCTAAAGACTGTTGATCTAATTTGGTAATATCTTTATACATCACAGAAATAGAACCACTATCCGCTTCCATTAAGCCAACCAAACATTTTATCATCACAGATTTACCAGAGCCAGATTTACCCATTATCACCAAGTTTTCACCTTGATGAAGCTGCATATTAAATCCATTTAACACGTGGTTATTTCCAAAGCTTTTATACAAATCTTTGATTTCAAGAACAATATCTTGATTTTGTATGGCGTTCTCTTCCTTCATAAATCGTAGAAAATATCAGTTACAAAAACAGCAATAAAGTCGATAACAAATAACAACAAAGACGTAAATACTACAGCTGAATTTGCCGCTTTACCAACACCAGCAGTTCCTTTTTCGCAATAATAGCCTTTATAACAACCCACAATTCCAATAGCCAAACCAAAAAAGAAAGATTTAATGGTTGCTGGTATAATATCCCCAAACTCTAAAGAATCAAAAACCTGATTAAAATAGAGCATAAATGACACATTACCCTTTACATTCTCTACCAGATAAGATCCATATAGTGCAACAGTATCACCAACAATAACTAATAAAGGTAACATCATCGTCACAGCTAAAACTCGAGTAACGACTAAATATTTAAAAGGATTTGTACCCGAAACTTCCATAGCATCAATCTGTTCTGTAACGCGCATAGAACCTAACTCAGCACCAATACCAGAACCAATTCTACCAGCACAAACTAGAGCTGTAATAATAGGACCTATTTCTCTTACAATTGAAATACCAACCATAGAAGGCATCCAGCTCACAGCTCCAAACTCCATTAAGGTTGGTCGTGTTTGTATGGTTAAAACTAAACCAATTATAAAACCTGTTATACCTACTAATAAGAGTGAACGATTGCCCATATTAAAACACTGGCGAACTAATTCTTTAAACTCAAATGGCCGCTTAAAGACTTCTTTAAAAAACCGAAAAGTAAAATAAGACAACGCCCCTATTTCTATAAAAAAGGACCTTAATTGTCTATTTATTGTATTGAACCCCAGCATATATCTGTCATATTCTTTTCAAATGTAAAGGAATAAAATGATGAACAAAATGACATAAATCAGCTATCAATACTGATGAATATCATTTCAGTAATTTAACATTAGGTATATTTTTATGTATTAAAAAGTAAATCATGAGAACTACAGTTCATATAAAAAACTTAGAATGCTGCGGTTGTGAAAGGATTATAATGAATAGTCTTACTGCAATCCAAAATATAAGCGATGTAGAAGTGAACTATGAGGGCGAAACGGTATCTTTTGACTATCATACAAATCACGATTTCGAAACTGCAAAACATATTTTATCCAGAATAGGTTATCCCATTACTGGAAAAGAAAGCCACTTAAAACCAAAGCGCAACCATAATTAAACGGTGCTATAGGCAAATTAAAAAAATAAGATGTTTAAATTCTATCAATTTATAACGATCTCAATTTTAGTATTGGTTACACTAAAGCTTTGTTATCGAAATGAAGACCTATTGAAGTTAACTTCAAATTCGATAAACATGGACACTTTTGTTTACCAAAACAATGTGGATTCCATTATTATTTCTGATGACGTTATTATAGAAGATTATTTTGAATATCTAGATTCTATAGTTCTAAAATATGATTCTTTAACCCCGTATAAACTATCCGAACATCTTTTGGTTCGCACCAACACTTGGATTATCGACACACTTCAAAATACGGATTATTACAGAATGAAAGCGAAGGATTCTTTTGTTTACAATCAAAAAAAGATGATTGCTCTACCCAAAGGCAATATGATACGACTTCCAGATTCTATTAAAGCCAAAAAAATATTAAACGCATTTCAAAAAACGACTATAGATATTAATATTCCAGAATTTAAACTTCGTATTTATGAAGATTCTATTCTACGCTATAAATTTCCAATTAGAGTTGGTCAAAATAAAGAAAAGCATCTTGAAATGTCAGGAAGAGTGCAGGATTTAAAAACTAAAACAGGTGAAGGCCAAATTGTAAATCATGTTCGAAATCCAAGATATGTGAACCCAGTGAATAATCATGAATATTTCGTTACCAAAAGAGATGATGGTGAAGTGACCAAGTTGCCGCAGATTCCTTTTATAGAAACTGAAATCAATGAATTGCGCTATGGTCAATTAATTCATCCTACAACAAACCCTAAAACTTTAGGAAAAGTCTATTCCAATGGCTGTATCGGCACAAAGGAAGCAGACGCTTGGGTGATTTACTATTATGCTCCAATTACAACTAAAATAAAAATAAGATATGATTTAGCTCGTATTAATCTAGAAGGTGATACTATCGTTTTTAAAGATATCTATGACATAAACAAATAGTTAAATTATACAGTCTCAATTCCCTTAGTTAATTCATTTTCTGTTTCCTCTCCACTACTCCAACAATCTAAATTGTAGATTGTAGTTTCTGCAATATTCGTTAGAGCTTCTTCCGTTAAAAAAGCATGATGACCTGTAATTAATACATTTGGAAACGCATTTAACTTTATTAAGAAATCGTCATTAGGTATATCTTGAGAATGATCTTTAAAGAAAATCCCTTTCTCATTTTCATAAACATCAATTCCTAAAGCTCCAATCTTGCCATTTCTAAGACCATCAATTATATGTTCTGTATTAATAACTAACCCTCTTGCTGTATTAATAATGATAACATCATTTTTCATTTCAGAAATTAAATCCTCATTTATAAGATGATGAGTTTCGGCGTTTAATGGGACATGCAGCGAAATAATATCTGATTTTACGCATAAATCTTGCAGAGACGTGTAATGCAAATTGTATAATTCCGTTAAATCATTGTTTTCTTCAATATCATGCCCTAATAATTTACAGCCAAATCCATGCATTATTTTACTCATTACTGAACCGATTTTGCCTGTACCAATAATACCAACAGTCTTTTCATTTAAGTCGAACCCCACTAGATGGTCTAAATTGAAATTATAATGACTAACGCGCTGATTAGACGCAATTAACTTTCTGTTCAGTACTAATAGTAAAGCCGCTGCATGTTCTGCAATAGCATAAGGAGAATATGCAGGAACATTAGCTACTCTTATGTTCAGTCTTAAAGCAGATCTTAAACTGACATTATCATGACCAACCGATCTTAGTGCTATATACTTTACACCAAAATCTTTAAGCTTCTCTATAGTTATAAAACAAGCCTCATCCGCAGAAAAAATTGATACGGCATCATAACCAACTGCCTTCATCGCGGTTTTAGACGATAAGGCATCTTCAATAAAAGTGAATTTATGTTTCTTGTTATTCGCTTTTTCTAAAAAGGGAATTTCAAATTTTTTAGAACTATATACTAGTATTTTCATGATTAATTTCTAAAAATTAGATGGTATAAATCTATTTATAAAGCGGCAGTTATGAAATGATATTGCTCATATTAAGCAAGTGAGCAAGAATAAAACATAGTGAAAATAAAAACGGAGACAGAGAAACTATTCAAATTCATCTAAATAGCAGATTTTTAAATAATTAAAAAACACGCTTTTAATTTAAAACCTGTTTCTTAAATTAACTTGTGAATTACTATTAAACAAGGTTTTAGTGAATAAACCCATATGGGGTTAAATGTTAACTACATGTTGCCATCACATATCCATCAAAAAATCTGGACAGTAAACTGGAATGATAAGAAATACAAATACCAGAAACAATAAAGCCCAAAGTACCCACATTAAAAGCGGAAAAGTAATTAAGTCTCCTTTTGATTTTGGACGTAAGGAATGTGCTATCAATCCTTGTATACCAAAGCTAAACAGCAAAAAGATAAGACTGGAGGTAATAATTAAAAAACTTTTGGAAAAAGATTCTTTAGCAACAAAAAGAGAAATCCCTAATGCAATCGCTATTACCATAACTATTCTAAATATTCTTCTGGTCATTTTATAATTGTTTTAAGGTTTTAAAGATGAAATATTCCATAATTCTTTGCATTAAAACTTATCAAAGGTATTCTACCATAGGATTCCATCTTTTTAACTAAATCTCTATGAAACACTTGTGATGTTAAACTTTTACTTTCGCGTTCAAGCATAGCAATTAAGTCTGCATTTGTCTTTCCGAAGTATATTTTCAAGTCATTAAAAACATCATCAGAATAAAGAATTTCCAATTCCATATTTGGATAATCAATATGTTTATGGATTCTTTCTTCTATCTCCTTTTTTCGTTTTGTTCCTATCGTCTCTTTTAATGGAGAAATATGAAGGATTTTAATTTTTGCATTTAGAGGCTCGGCAATTTCTGTCAATTTATCAATGGCACCAAGGTCTTCTTCTTCAAAATCTGTGGCATATATAATGGTTTTAATTTGTGTGAGACTTAAATCACTAGGGATTGTGAGAACAGGACAAGGTGCTTTTTCTATAAGATGCTTGGTCGTATTGCCCATAATAATTTCTCGTAATGCACTACCGCCTTTTATTCCCGTAATGATTAGTAAAGGTTCAATTTCATTAGCTTTAGAAATAATTCCATTCACTACAGATTTATCTTCAATAGCTTCAACTTTAACATTCATCTTATCTAAATCTGTTTCTAAATGTTCTTTGCAAAAATCATTAAGTTTAGAGGAATGCTTTTTAAAAGCATCGCCTTCAATATCAGGAAATGCCTCTTCAGCTTTTAAGCTTAAACTGTCTAACATTGTAGGATAATCGAAAATATGTATCACTAATAATTTGGCGTTCATTCTCGAACACATATCATGAGCATATTTTAATGCAGCAACAGAGTTTTCTGAATAATCGGTGGCGTATAATATTGTTTTCATTTTGTACTTAGTTATTTCTAATAAAATACAAAGCTAAATTCAATTGAAATGGAAACAAATGACTTTCATCAGTTTGCTATTATTTTTATTATCCTGACCTAGGTCATTTTATACACTGAACTTCATTACTATTTTTACTTTATAAAAATTAAGATTATTATGAACGCCTTCAGAAACAGACCGAAAGACAATTACATTCAAGAAGCCGATTGGCAACAATTATTTGTGCTAACAGAACATTGGAAATCTGACCTTTCATTTTACGCAGATGATCTAAAATTTCTACAACCTCTTATCGATAAGTATTTTTTATGGATATCAAAAAAGGAGAATATAGATAAGGTAGAGGACATTGAAATTAACTTACTTAAAGTGGAAAAACAATGTGCTCTATTGTTGAATAGAACAAATAAACATTTACACCATCTTGCTGAGTTGATAGACAATCCTTTTGCATATGATTCACATAAATTTAGAGCCGAACACGAACTTCTTGAAGATGAACTCACTCAATTTGTAAAAGATTTTAGAAAAAATAGAAAAGAAGTTTTTGCTATTACAAAACATATAATTGAAGGAGAGGAACTCGTGCGACAGCTCAATATAATACCTAAGTAGGTTAATTAAATCTAAAAATATGTCTTATGAAAGATTTACATAACTTACTGAGAGAGATTTCAGAAATTACAACTAACATTGAGACCAATTATCCTGAGCTTTATCGCTCATTAGATGAAAATCCGATGACTATAGCAACCTCTAATCATCCACACGTTGATAAGATGGCCATGCAAGAATATCTAGAATGTTTAAAACAATTACTTAAGCATCATTTGGAAACACATAAAAACAATAATCAATAAACGTAAAACCTATATTATGGGAGAAATAGCGACATCAAATAGACAAATAACATTGTTTTACAGCTCTAAGTCTGTAAGAGCAAAACAAACCTTGGCGTATGCTAAAGCCGAAGGATTGCCTATTCAAGAAATTGATATTTTAAAAACAAAACTTACAGGAACCCAAATTGCAGAATTGGCATATAGGTTACAAATTCAAATTAAAGACTTGGTAAATCAAGAACATTCCTCGTATAAATCACATTTTGAGCCTCATAATTTATCTGAACGAGACTGGATAAAAATGATTCAGCACAACCCAGAAATTATGAAACAGCCTATTGCTTTGCGAGGAGATATTACCATTTTGGTCGAAACACCAACGGATATTATTAAAATATAAAATCACTTACAAATTAGTATATGGACATATTTTTTGATTAAATCTTGATTTTTTAAGTTTAGAGAACAGCAAATTAAATAAGTTTTAGTGAGGGTATTAAATAAACCCAAAAAGAATATTCAAAATATTCACAACTGATCAAAATCATTTTGAATCACTGCAATTTTAAAGAACTTTGAAACCATATTGTTTTGATGATTTTTTTCAAAACTATCTAAATTCAACATAACCTATTAAATATACAAATATGATTAAGGACTATTCAAATCATTATAACAACCTCACTAAGTTGATGGGAGAAATGGGAACAAGAATACCCGAAACAATGGAAGGTTTTAGCAAATTGCATAAAGCAAGTATTGCAGAAGGTGCACTCTCTTCCAAAACCAAAGAACTTATTGCGTTAGGTATTGCTATTACTGTAAGATGTGATGGATGCATTGCCTTTCACGTCCACGATGCATTACAATCAGGAGCCCATTCAGAAGAGATTATGGAAACCATTGGTGTAGCTGTATTGATGGGTGGTGGACCTGCAATAGTATATGGCTGTCAAGCAATGGAAGCCTTAGAGCAATTTGTGGTATTGGAGAAAGACTGACACGAATGCGAAAATTTAATCAAGTTGAGGAAGTCTCTCCTTTTAAAACTTTTAGATAAGCAGCCATTTGTCCTCTATGATAAATTTCGTGTTCTAGAACCTTTGTCATAATAAACCACCAAAAGCTCATTTTTTCTCCATCGATTTTAGTTATTATTTCATTCATTTTTAAATCATCAAATGAAGAAATAATTCTATGACGTTTCGTTTCAATTTCTTCCAGTTGTTTAATTAGTGCATCATATGTTGTTCTATCAATTTGCATATGAGGCTCATCTGAACCTAATTTCCATTGAAATTCTTTTTCTTTAGATTCTGCTAAATTAAAAAACAGCTCATCCACTTCTATTAGGTGTTGTATTATATTCGCAAAACTTATAGCAGTGTTATTTAACCTCCAATTAATAAATCCTTCCGGAACTTCTTGGAGTCTTTCTAATGTAAGCTTGCGTATTTCAGAAGAAAACTCAGCCAATCGTAGTATACGTTCGTTAGTGTCCATAATCGTTATCTTTATTAAACTTCATCATATAAAATTATAATATTGAGTTTTACCACACAATGATTTTTCTCATACAGCACTGATAATAATCATAGTAAAGAAAATTGGCTTTTGCTAATTTTACTCTTAATAAAAATATCAAACTTAGAAACACTCCAAATTCTAGATTTTTATAAAACCGATACTTTAATTTCTTATTATGAAAAATAATATTTTAATTCCATTTATTGCATTCTTAATCCTCCTTGGATGTAAATCACGAATAACTCAAACGGAACACCAAACATCAAGAATTGAAGAAGTAAATATTCCTATTCGCGAATATTCAATACAAGCCGTATTATGGCAACAACATGCGGCAGAATATCGAGCCTTAGCATATCAAACGTTCAACTTAGCTCAAATACAGTTAGATAATATCCTCTATAATAAAACTGACTATAAAAAGCCTATTGCCATTGTTGCAGATATTGATGAAACGGTTTTGGACAACAGTCCGTATAGCGGAAAACAGGTTGAATTAGATGAGGACTTTTCTTTACTTAGATGGACAGAATGGGGAAAAGAGAAACAAGCAAAAGCAATCCCAGGAGCTCTTGACTTTTTTAAATATGCTAAAAGTAAGGGCGTGGATATATTTTATATTTCTAATCGATCAATACATCAAAAAAAAGAGACCATTGAAAATTTAAAAACAATTGGGTTTCCTTTCGCTGATGTTGAACACGTTTTATTGAAAGACACTACTAGTGGAAAAGAACCTAGACGACTTCAAGTACAAAAAACCTATGATATCGTATTACTAATTGGAGATAATTTATCAGATTTTTCTATGGTATTCGATGACCGTTCTACCATTGAAAGGAATACAAGTGTAGACAGTCTAAAAGCAGTTTTCGGAAAAAAATTTATTGTACTACCTAATTCAATATATGGAGATTGGGAAACCAAGGGCATTTTAGAAGGAAAATACAATTGGACCAATTTTCAAAAAGATTCTATTCGTCATCAAAAAATAAAGTCCTATTAAAAACTCTTTTCCAGACTGACTTTAGTCATTTTAAATATGTCAATAATTACCAACCTTTGATAAATAATTCGAACCTATAATTTTTAAAATAATATTCTAAAAAATAAAACCATGGAAACAAAAATTTTAAACAACTCCAACATGCATTTTGAGCATGTGCATTGGAAACGTGAACTTGCCTTTTGGGAAGACGAACTAAAATCTTTCAATAACAGATTGAGTGAACTTGTAATACGTTGGACAGATAAAGACGTACTCGCACAATTAGAACATTATCAAAATGAATTTATTCTTCACGGAGGTGTAATTGAAGATTTACAAGAATCCATAGAAGAACACGAGACACGTATCGCTGGGCAAAGTAAAACAGGTACAGATGTGCTAGATACCCAAATGGCAAAAAAACATATTGAGTTTAGAAACCGCATAGAAACGCAAAGAGAAATATATGCAGAACTTAAAAAAGAGTTTTTTAGGTTTCTTGAAAAGTATATGTAAATCAAATATTTCTTATGGTAGGACTTAAACTTCCCAAAAAAAGGGAAATTATAAGATATAATAAGCTTTTTAGCGTACTCACAAAGTACGGCTTTGAGGATATTATGGCCAGCAGTCAACTCAAGAAATTAGTTCCTAACAACTATCTCAAAAATCATCCAGACACTCAAAAATTTCTCTCATTTACAAAGTACGAGCGCATAAGAATGGTTTTGGAAGAACTAGGTCCTACCTACATTAAGCTTGGACAGATATTTAGCAATAGAGAAGATATGCTACCTCCAGACTTAATTAAAGAACTGGAAAAGTTGCAAGATCACGTTCCTACGCTAAAACACTTCACTGTAAACGAAGTTGTAGAAAAAGAATTGAATATCTCTATTACAGATTATTTTCAATCTATAGATTCTGAACCTCTTGCTGCTGCATCAATGGCACAAGTGCACAAAGCGCAATTGCTAACTGGCGAAAATGTAGTTCTTAAAATTCAACGGCCAGATATTGAAGAAATAATTGAAGCAGATATTTTGGTAATGAAAAAAGTTGCTAAGAGTCTGCAAAAGTACAATAGTAAAGCGAAAGCTTTACAACCTATGGAAATTGTGAAATCGTTTGAAAAGAGCATCAAACAAGAGCTTCAGTTTTTAAAAGAGGTTGACAATATGGAAATATTTGCCAAGAATTTTGAAGGCAATGAAGCTATTTATGTCCCAAAAGCGTATCGAGAGTTATCTACAGACCGACTTATTTGTATGGAATTCATTGATGGTGTTAAAGTATCGGAAATCGAGACTCTCAATTCCTTAAATATAGATCCTACTGTAGTGGCAAAAATTGGTGTAGACTTATATTTGCAACAAGTCTTAGAACACGGCTTTTTTCACGCAGATCCACATCCAGGAAACCTTTTTGTGCTTCCAGAAACTGGTCAAATTTGTTTTATTGATTTTGGTATGATGGGAGCTATTATACCAAATGATAAAGAAATTTTGGGTGATCTTCTGCAGCAGTTCTTACGAAAGGATGTGAAGAAAATTATTCCTTTATTAGAAAAGGTAGCGATAAAAGCAGAAATTACCGATGATAAAAAATTGGAATATGATTTATTTGAATTAATAGAGGGCATTAGTAATACGGCCCTTCAGAACATTAAATTAAGTTCGACTCTTGCCCAGTTCAAAAATGTTTTATTCGAGAATAAAATAATACTACCTCATTATTTGTATATGCTCATAAGGGCCTTAATTATTATTGAAGGTGTTGGTGTTAAACTGGATCCTGAATTTAATATCACAGATAATTTACAACCTTATATTTCTAAGATTACACGAAGGCGGTTTAATATTAAACGACTCTTTAAAAAGAAATTAGCTCGTTTTCAGGATATGAATAATCTTATAGATACCCTTCCAGAAGATGTAGATACTATTCTAAAGAAAATAAAAGAAGGTAAACTGGTCATTGTTCACAAACATAAAGGACTCAAAGAATTTCAAACTGCTTCGAGCAAGGCTGTCAATCGTCTAGTATTTGCCGTTATTATTGCCGCTTTGTCTATTGGGTCTTCACTTTTAGTAATCGCAAAAATGCCTCCTTTGGTAAATGGTGTTCCACTATTGGGAGCTATTGGATTTTTATTATCAGCAATATTTGGTTTTTATATTCTCATATCTATTTTTAGAAATAATCAATTTTAAAAATAGATTCATGATAAATTAAAAGAAATTTATGGACGCATTTCAAGGAATAAATGAATTTATAGACTCCTATATTCTTGGAGTACTGATCAGTTTGGGAATAGGCCTTATTATTGGCCTGGAAAGAGAATACGACAAGCTCAAGGAGGAAAAAGGCATAGCCGGAATACGAACCTTTCCTATAGTTACTATCCTTGGTTTTTCATTGAGCAGTCTTACAGAAGTATTCACAGTTTGGTTATTGATTATAAGTCTAGGTGCTTTTATTTTGTTTTTGGCCTTTAATCATTTTACACAAAAACAGGAGGAATATGGGCAAGGTCTAACCACCAATTTAGCCTTAATAGCAACTTTTGTTTTAGGTATAATGGTTTCGGTCGAATATTACAGAGATGCCGTAGCAACAGCGGTTATTATTGTTACGCTGCTTTCTCTTAAGACTCGATTTCGTTCGGTCATTAGTAATATAACTTCCGAAGAGCTTTTTGCATTTATAAAATTCTCGATAATTGCTTTGTTGATCCTGCCTTTTCTACCTAATAAAGCGTATGGTCCAGATAACTTATTAAATCCTTTTGAAATTGGCTCTATTATAGTAATTGTATCCTTTTTAAATTTTATAGGCTATTTTTTAGTGAAATTTGTAGGTTCTAAAAAAGGCATTATTCTTACAGCCATCCTTGGCGGACTTATATCCAGTACAGCTGTTGCTTGGAATTACGCATCAAGGAGTAAGGAGTCTCCTGAATTATCTAAAAAATATAGTGCAGGTATCATTGTAGCTTCAGCCATTATGTTTCCAAGGCTTGCCTTATTAGCCTATATTTTTAATAGTTCCATTTTAAAATATTTAGCATTGCCATTCGGTTTATTAACATTAGTCTGCATTATAACAACGTTAATATTGATGAGAAGGGATGACAATAAACCCGACACCGATATTAAACTGGGAAATCCATTAAATATGCTGAATGCTATTGGATTTGGCGTCGTATATGTTGTTATATTATATGCCGTTTTTTATAGTGAAAAAATTCTGGGAGAAAGCGGTTTATACTATTCGGCATTAATAGCTGGTTTGGCAGATACAGATGCCATTACTATAAGTATGGCAAAATTCTCTTTAGATGGAGAAAAATTAAAACTCGCATCATCTGTTATCATTGCTGCTACTATAAGCAATATGTTAGTAAAGCTTGGGATTACATTATTTAAAGGTTCAAAAACGACAGGGAAGTTAGTTGGTTATGCCTTCGGAAGTGTTATTGTCATAGGTATTGTATATATTCTTGTTAGTAGAGGCTAGTTATAACTACTTAAAAAACTATCAGCAAAAAACTAAACGAAGGTTGGTGTTCATATATTTGGTGAAAATACGGCAATATTATTTTTTTAAAAATGACTTAAATCATTCTTTTAATTCAATACCAAAATCGAAAAGTTAAGTTTGAAAACACAGCCTAATTATGTGGTAAACAAGCTTGCTTTTTCTTCTAGAATTTTTTTGGTGGTTATATAACCTAAATCGAAGATAGCATCAATATTGTTCATCCCAAAAGTGCCAAAATTAATTAAGTCTTCTGGGTATATGACCAAATCACAATCTAGGAATTTCAACATAGACTCTGAAGCGGATTTAATTTTAAATGCTCTTTCGACCACCGTATAAGAATGCTTTAAATCTTTAATACTAATCTTTTTCAATGGATTGACATATACACCAATAATTTTATCACAATCCTTTTTTAATGGTTCTACTGGGAAATTATTTAGTGTTCCACCATCGATATAGAACGATCCATTAATTTCTGTAGGCGTAAAAACACCTGGAAAGGATGCGGAAGCTATAATGGGTTTTATAAGTTGTCCTTTACTAAATATTTTTAGGGTGCCATCAATGACATTTACTGCAGTAATGAATAGTGTTTTTTTTAAAACATCAAAATTATCTTTTGGAAAGTATGCTTTGAGGTCATCATAAAAGTTTTCTGAATTTATGAATCCGGGTTTACGGAGTGCATATCTATTGGTTTGAAATATGGATATGGTTTTGAAGAAATTCAATATTTCAGACCAGCTCACCCCTGCGGCGTACAAAGCACCTACAATAGCACCAGCAC
>RCND010001330.1_pt1 | contig 14669 bp, 14 predicted proteins | sample 2041351 | NCBI WGS metagenome assembly RCND01 (sample SAMN09708230, study PRJNA481090) | Marine sediment metagenome, whole genome shotgun sequencing project. | biome: marine sediment; feature: ocean; material: sediment; isolation source: Sewage treatment plant 12B marine sediment (STP12B) ...
AATGCTCCCAAAACAGAAATAATCGAACCGGGACAAGCAATTAAAATTGATTATTCAGCCACATCGCAGATTGATCGCATCTATCCATTTCCAACTGCCAATCTTCATTTTCAAACACCGGATGGGAAAATGGCTTTCAAAAACAATACCGTTGAATTCTATCCCCTAAAAATTGGAAAAGCGAAATTGGTTAAACCATTTGTTGTAAAAAAACCGCCTGTGATCAACGGAGAATTGTCAGATATCAGCTGGGATAAAAATAAAATTATAGATCAATTTAATGATATTCAAGGTGATTTTCCCTTACAGAAAACTGCGGTGATAATAGGTATAAATAAAGCAAGAAACACACTATATGTTGCAGGTAAGGTTGAAGCCTCTGAGCAAGTTTCAAAATCCGGAACAACTAAAAGAGACGATCCAAATATTCTAAGGGATGAAAACTTGAAAATTCTCATTGGTGTTGGAAAGGAAGTTTACGCTTACGTCGTAAATCCCAAAGGCACCTTATTGGATACCCAGGATCAAACCATATTCTGGAATAGTACGGCAAAAACTGCAGCGATGCCCAATGAAAATGGATGGCAATTTGAAATGGAAATACCTCTAGGTGAGTTGAATATCATAGATCAGAAAACCAGTATTAATATATCTCGTCAAGATGTCGAAAAAGGTACTAAATATGAGTATATGCTAACTTTTGGAAAATCTCGTCTTGACCACAGAGTTCCTATGTATGATTCAAGTTGGTATGCCGTTGAGCGATTTGCTGAATTACGATTAAAGTAGACTCGGCGTATTCTATTATTCTTTAAAAAAATAGCGACAGAATGTTTAATTTCTATTAATATAAAGGCTAACAAAAAAATCCTATGAAAAGCCCTAGTCCAGTTCTCTAAAGTTCAAATAAACCTATTTTCCTTTAATTGAACTGGTATACTTAAACCCACCTATAATTGAACTGTCTAAAGCATCGATTTCTTGAGGTAATTTTGTATTATAATCCCCGGCGGCATTACGAAATAGCAGTCCCTGGGTTGAATTGAAAAGCGCTTACTATTCATAAAAATGTCAAATCAGCCTCCGATTCATAAGTTTCAATCCTTTTTTTGACAATTCGGTCCGTTGCCGTCTTCATATGTTGCTTGAAGCGTATCTTTACGAACTTGTTGGATGGCATTAAACACAATCAATGTTATAAAAATTAATTTAATACTTTTCTAAATTCCGACCGCTTTCTTAGGGGAAAAATTGTTATACGAAAAAGTACCGATATACGTGTTGTAAAAAAAGGTGCCATCTTGCTAAAAGCTGGATGCAATACCCCTTAAAATTTCAATTCCTTCCTTTTTAAAAAGTTTCAAAAACTATATCGAAATCTAAGAAAAACGCTGTTTCCCATATTTAAAAATTCATCTTTCTGTTTGCCATAAAAAATTTGTCCAGTTGTATCAAAATCCCAATTTTGGGAAATGCTATAACTACATCGTTCTCCGTAATTTATGCCCATAAATTCTTAATCAAAGCTATTACTGATAATGGCAAGCCAGAACTTATAAATATTGATAAGAGCGGTGCCAATAGCTCAGCAATAAAACTATATAACAGGAGAAATTGTTCTTGGATTAAGATAAGACAATGCAAATACCTCAATAATATAGTAGAACAAAATCATCTTATGATCAAGTGGCGAATAATACAAGGTATGGGATTTAAGGAATTTGAATCAGCAAAAAGGACAATTGCTGGAATAGAAATAGTAAGAATGTTAAAGAAAAATCAACTGTTGAACCCTAAAAATTCTACTTACAAATCCTTTATCTCATTAGCATCATAAAACAAGATTCAAATCAAACTTTTATACTTATTTTGAACAGATGCGACAGAACCACATTAATCGCTAATCTTTTGAACTCGTAATCTGCTTAATATTTTTATTTAATTCATCAATTCTACAATCTACCATATAATGAACGGATTTTTTTGTAAAAGATCCGTCTTTCAACTGTTTACCTGCAGGATGGCCAGTAAGTAACTCAATACCTTGGTCAATGGTACTTATCCCCCAAATATGAAATTTACCCGCTTTAATCGCCTGCACAACCTTCGGTTTAAGCATTAAATTCTCAATATTGCTTTTTGGTATAATCACCCCTTGATCTCCAGTTAAACCTGCCTGATTGCACACTTCAAAAAAGCCTTCTATCTTTTCATTGATAGCGCCTACAGGTTGTAACTCGCCTTTTTGATTAACAGCGCCTGTAACTGCTATCCCTTGCTTTATTGGCAATTGAGCAAGGCTAGATAGAATTGCAAATAATTCGGCACTTGAAGCGCTGTCCCCTTCAATTTCTGAATAGCTTTGCTCAAAAACAAGACTGGCAAATAGGCTAATTGGTTTGTTCTGCGCATATTTTTCAGCTAAAAAACCTAATAAAATCAGGACCCCTTTAGTATGGATGGGGCCAGCCAACTTGGCTTCTCTTTCAATATCAATTAATCCCTCTTTACCCGATGCCACACTTGCTGTGATTTTATTGGGTCGGCCAAACGAAATATCCCCTAAATCAATTATAGAAATACCATTGATTTGCCCTATTTTCGAATCTGTTAAGGTTATCATCAATTTTTTTCGCTTAATCATCTCATTGATTTTTTCTTGAATAAGATTAGAGCGAAAATATTTGGCATCCACAGCCTTTGTTATATGTTCTGAAGTAATTTCATCTTTGTAATCCAACTGGGCATAATGGTTTGCTTCATGTAAAATATTACTTATCTCCCCAAATTTTATTGAAATTTTATTTTGATCTTCAGCCATCCTGGATGCCTGTTCAATTACACTTACCATGGCATTATCGGATAACGGTAAAAAATCATTTTCCCTTTCAATCTTATAGATGACAACAGCAAAATCATGGATATTTTGTAACGAATAATCCATAGTTGTATCAAATTCAGCCTTAACCTTAAAAAGTTCCTTAAAATCCTCATCCAATTCATATAACAAATAATACCATCTCGGGGAACCTATCAAAATTATTTGAACATTAAGTGGAATTGGATCGGGTTTTAAACTTTTAGCACTCAAAAAACCGAATCGTTCATTTGGGTCCTCAATTATAATCTCATTGTTTTTCAAGGCTCTTTTTAAACTATCCCAGGAGAAATAATTTAAAAGAAGTTCTTTTAGGGGTATAATTAAATAACCCCCGTTGGCCTTATGAAGAGATCCTCCTCTAATTAAGGTAAAATTGGTTATGAGGGTTCCCATATCCGATTCGTGTTCAACTTTACCAAAAAGATTATTATAGGTGGGGTTTAATTCCATTATTATGGGAGACCCTTTGAGTTTAGAATTATCGGTAATTACGTTGACCGCGTATTTCACAAACCTAAAATCACGTTTATTGGAAGAAGTACCCTGAGGTATTGAACCATTCAAAAAATAATTCAAATTCTCAGTAATATCATTTTTAACTTCTTCTAAAAAACTAAGTATATCATTAAAATCTTTATATTTCTCCTGAAGTTCTTCCAACAAGGACTCAATTGCATACAGAGTAACATTTTCCTCTAATTTTAATAAGGAAGTATTGCTTACCCTTTCTAAATCGCGATTTTTTCGCAACAAGGAAATTAACTCTTCCTTTAATTTATCCTGCTTCTTAAGTATATCCTTTTGTTGCTTTTTATTAAGTTGTCGAAATTTTTCATCGGCAATGGGAGCCCCACTTTCATCTACTGGAATCGCAATGATTTCGATAGGAGTGCGCTTGATTATAAAATTATTTGTTTTTGCTTTTTTGTGAATATCCCGAAAAAGTTCAATCTCTTTTTCTTGAGATTCTGTAATGATATCTTGCCTTTTATCCTCATATTCTTTACTTTCAAAAGCCTTAATCATTGCATTACGCACTTCCTCGATAAATATCTTTATTTCATTTTTGAATATTTCCGAGCCACCTTTCGGCAAACTTAATTTTTTAGGGTAATATGAATCCTTAAAATTATTAACATAGCACCAATCTCCAGGCGAAGATTCAAATTTGGCTTTTTCCTCCAGAAAATGATTTACTGCTTTAAGTTTGCCACTACCTGGATAACCAGAAACATAAATATTAAACCCACCACTCTTATTTCCTATTCCGAATTCCAATGCTTTTAACGCTCTTTCTTGACCAATTAATGGTTTTAACGGATACTCTTTTTTTAGTTGATTCCAGTTTACAGATGTAGTGGCTACTACTCTTCTTAGTTGATTAGGTTTTAACTCTTGTACCATATGTATTTTTCATTATAAAAGAAAAATTCGGTTAGAGAAAGTTACATCAAGTCGCAAGGGAAATATATGACATAGGTCATGTCATTATTAGTTCTCTTCTTCTTTTATAAAAAGAATGGTATTCAACGAACCGAAGCCATGATACTGATAGCTTTCTACGTGGTGTAAGGTTTTTTGAAGATACTAGGGATTGAAATTTAAAAAGCATAGAAATATCAAAACTATTTTCTACATTAATCAACCAATGAACCGTTAAAATATTTTTGTGAACGATTATCTAAATATTGCCATTGAAGCAGCGATAGAGGCTGGAAAAGAAATACTGAAAATCTATGAAAATGAGTTTAAAGTCGATATAAAAGAGGATGAATCGCCTTTGACAGAAGCCGACACAGCATCTAATGATATAATCAATAACTATCTGGAAACCACAAAAATTCCAATTATTGGTGAGGAAATCAAGAATATGGCATTTTCGGAGCGAAAGCAATGGAAAACCTGTTGGATTGTGGACCCCTTGGATGGTACAAAGGAATTTATCAAAAGAAACGGTGAATTTACTGTGAATATAGCCATGGTAGAAGATGGGATTCCAATTTTTGGGGTTATTTATGTCCCAGTTTCCAGAGAACTCTACTATGCTGATGCTGCAAAAGGTAAAGCATATAAAACCCTATTGGATAATGAACATGTATCGAATGGGGCATTTTTCGCAGATCAGGATCTTATTTCCCCAACTCCCGATACCGAAGACTTTCTTAGGGTCGTCGGTAGCAGATCACATATGAATGATCATACGCTGAATTTCATCGAAGAGCAAAAAAGCAATTATAAGAAAATAGACATCGTTTCCAAGGGAAGTTCATTGAAATTCTGTCTTGTTGCTGAAGGTAAAGCAGATATTTATCCAAGATTTGCCCCAACAATGGAATGGGATACAGCAGCAGGACATGCCATTTGTAAGGCAGTAGGGCTTTCTGTTATCTCAAAAGAAACGAACGAAGAATTATTATATAACAAGAGTAATCTATTAAATAGTTATTTTGTAGTTCGTAAGTAAATGAAAGACAATTCCCATAAACGCCATGTTACAAAGGCAATTACATAGAGAATTATTGGTGCCCTTGATACTATAATCTATCTTATCTTGGGTCATCTCTGGTAGTCCTTTGATAGGGTTGAAAATTGGAATATCCGAAGTAGCTACCATAATGGTGTTGTACTACTTGCATGACCGTATATGGTCTAAAATAAATATTCCCCACACACAAAGGCATCCGCGACTGTCGAATCGGGCATCAAAATGGAGTCGGTCGGACGCAAAACAATAAGCTGCTTTTGGTCGTACACGAAAGAATCCCGCTGTATCATACGGTATTAATCGGTGTTGGCAAAGGTATCTATAATCCAAGGATTGGCACGTACCAAGAGATGTTCCGACAATGAATATTCGGTCAACGAGTTGTAAGCCACCACAAGTGAATCGATATATTTGAAATAGTCGTGTATGTGAATGGTATCGACTATAGGTATCCATCTTACGGAATTCAGTTCTTCAATAGCACCTTGGAAGTTCTCTGCATTTTTCGGTATATCACTATCGGTAGGTTTTATGATTGTTCCGATCAATAGGGCAGCCAACATTAGCAATACAAAAATGAGGATGATTTTCAGTTTGGTTTTCATTAGTTCTAGTTATCAACAAGTTTTTCAGGACTATCGAACCGGTGGGTGTAGTTGATGATGTGATAGCCAAGTTCATGCAGTTCCCTTCGTACCAATTCCAAATCGGCCCAGGTCAAATATTCAAAGGAAACGCTAGCCAAATCCGAATCGATTGAGATATTCCAGATATTCTCTAGGGTACGCAGATTTTCCAGTATCAGATTTTCGTTGATCCCTGATTTTTTGGGCCGAAGTTCAAAGGTCGTTTTCATCCATTTTCCTAATTAGCACCTAAAACTAAAAGGCTTTCATGACATGTAAAATGAGGAAAATCATCTGGCGAAAAAATTATAGAGAATCGCTTCTGCATGGGCTACCTCATTAGGGAATACCGAAAAACACCATCCTTTTTGACGGTCTTGAAATCAAGCATAATGAATAGCCCTGTCTGACCAATATCATGGCACTTGCCAAAGTTTCCCTGTAATTTTATTCTCTGAACTTAAATGATCGACCATGAAACGAATTTTGCTGCCTACGGACTTTTCCGATAACTCATTTGAAGCCATTAAATACGCCTTGTTCGTTTTTAAAGATGAGAAATGTACTTTTTATTTGTTGCATACCTATAACCCACCGGTTTATGAGCCAGAATATTTGCTGGGTAGTCCCGGACAGATTGGCTTAGGCGATATCTTCCAGGAAAGCTCTTTGTCCCAGTTAGAAAAATTACAAAAACGATTGGAAGAACATTATAATAACCCAAAACATATATTCATGGTCCATACCGCCATGAATTCTATTCTTAACGAAGTTCTAGAAACCATCGAGGCCGAAAAAATCGATTTGGTCGTTATGGGTACTAAAGGGGCGACCGGTGCCAAAGAAATCTTGTTTGGCACCAATACAGTACATGTGATAAAGAAATCGAAATGTCCGGTAATCGCGATACCTCCAAATTTCAAATATGTGACACCCAAAGAAATTCTTTTTCCTACAGACTACGAAATCGAATATGAAGAAGAAAAATTTGCCGAGTTGCTTAACATTACCAAACTGTATAGTTCAACGGTACACATTATGCACGTATCCACTGGATACGACCTTACCGAAGAACAGGAGAAGAACAAGAAGCAAATTGAAGAATTGTTGGGCAAAACATGCCTTTTCCATGATGCTCCCAATAACGCTATTATAACCGCGGTCAATGAATTTCAAACCAAGAAAAAAATACATCTTTTGGTTATGGTGCAGAACAAGCATACTTTTTTTGAACGGCTTTTTATTGAACCTGTTATCAAGAAAATAGGTTTTCATGTAACGATTCCGTTTATGGTTATCCCACAATTATGAGTTGATGTCCATGAAAAATATACTTGCCGCCACCGATTTTTCAAACAACGCCTATTGCGCCTTGTTCTATGCAACGCAGCTTTTGAAATCGAAGCCATGTACGTTTTACATTTTGAACACCTTTACCGAACTTACTCCCCTGCATGGTAAATTAGCCCCCTTTTTGGTAGCAAAAAGTTAATGCGGCAATTGGAACAAGAATCACAGGAAAGATTGACCGAAACGTATCATAAAATCATTTTGGACAATGAAAACAGCCAACATACTTTTAAGACGATCTCGCAAAAAGGCGATTTGGTAAAGACAATCAGAAAATTAATTGAGACGGAAAACGTAGATCTTGTCGTCATGGGCAACAAGGGCCTTACGGAGACCGCCGATATTTTCTTCGGAAGCAATACGATTCAGGTCGTGATCGCGATGACCAAATGTCTTGTACTTGCCATTCCTGGAGAAACGGATTATAACCCTCCGAAGGAAATTGCTTTTGTGACCGATTATAAAGAAGGCTGCCATTCGGATACCATTGCTCCGTTGTTGTTTTTGGCCTTACTTTCCGATACCGTTGTTCGGGTAATGCACATCAACGAAGAGCAATTGTTGAATACCACCCAAGAAGCCAACCGGAAACGTTTGGAAGCATGTTTAAAAACCGTTGAACATTCATTTCATAAGATGTACGACTTTAGCGATAAGGCCAAGGTCATCGATGCTTTTTTGGAGAAATTGAAAGTGGATCTATTCGCCATGGTGCATCACAAACGGAGTCTTTTTGAACGATTGACCCGTGAACCTGTTATCAAAGATGTGAGTATGTATTCGGATATTCCGTTTTTGGTGCTTCCTGAAAAAAGTGACGATTAAAAATTATAGCTTCGTTTCCTGCTCTTTAAAAAATAGATGGAACCAAGGTGCTTGTCGTCGTTTTTAATGAACTTATCTCCAACACTATCTTTCCTGTTGTCTATGAATACCATCAATCCTAAAAATCGTTTTCGTCCCCAAAGACTCGGATACATTTTTCGATTTCCCCATTTGCCCTATCCTTTGTAAAACCGAGCCCAATGGCATATTTAAAAATCAATTTTCGTTCCTCTTCATCGATTTTATGGTCGGCATAGATAATGCCGCACAAATCATGGAGCCGTTCAATACGTTCTTCCAAGGAATAGGGTGGAATTAATGGGTATTTCTCTGGATGTTTCAATATGGGTTTGACCTCTTCCGCGGAAACATCGAGCTTAAAAGCCAAATGCTTCAAAACAGTTTCTTCTTCAGGATTGATTGGGCCATCGATGCTCGCCAACTTGACTATGGCCGCAAAGTGGGAAACATTACTTTCGTGCTCGCCCGATTCGTAGGCTTCTAAGATTGTCATTTTCTGTTTTTTTTAGATTTCTAAATATCCCGACAAATGGGGCAATGGGCAATGACATATGTCAACCAAAGGGATTTTAACAAGTAAAAAAAATATTCAAGACCAATTCGCGGGTGATTCCATCTTAAATACAGTTAAGGCATCATACTAAAGTTCACGCAAGCTTTTGTATGATGCCTTAACTAACCAACCAAACCGAACAATACCTATTACTTTCCTAAAATCCCGAAAGTTACTTTGGCATTTACACGGTATTCCGAAATCTTGTTATCCTTTACGGTTACTTGCATATCCTTTACATAGACCGATTTGATATCCTTTATGGTTTTTGATGCTTCATTGATAACTTGCTGTACGGCATCTTCAAAACTTACATTGGAATTGCCCAATAACTCAACAACTTTTAATACTGACATAACTATTTATTTTTAATGATTACTAATAAGGGCCTATTTCCTAAAGAAATTCCCCTTTTTCATCCACTTTGATCCTCAAGATTTTGTCTCCGTTTTCCAATTTAAGTTTATACTTTTTGTTCACGCCCCTGTCTTCATGGTAATTAACCAGATAGATATCCTTGGTGATGCTCCATTCGGGAAAACGATCTAAAACGGCCTTCTTGACTGCCATGGGCAAATTAATGTCCTTGAACCTTTCGGCGGTTCTCAATAGCTTGCCATCGTTATCATAAGCGGCTAATATATGACCATCAGGTATATAGAAGTTAATATTGTAAACACCCCAATCGTCTTGATAATATTCGGAACCTTTAACATTAAAGGCCGCTACTTTACGTTCTAACAATTCTACCGATACCGAAGCTACTTCCTCGGTATTCACATTATGCAAATACTTATAGTTGGTGGCATATACCGTAACCTCGGAAAGTACTTCCGTTTTTATAATCTGGGTGTAGGCTTGGGTGGTCAGTCCTATGGCTAATAGACCCAATACTATTTTTTTCATGACTAATGATTTTAAGTTAATATTTATGTAAACATTTAGTATGAACCCTTTTAGGGATTCATTTAGTCAAATATATTAGGCTTGGGGTTGAATCACAATGACTTGGATCAGTCCCGGAATACTATAATCCCTCATTGAATTATTTCCTAAGATGGCTATCAATACCTGAAAAGCGCGTTCATTGAACTACCTTTTACCGGCATTTCATCGGATGACAAAAAATATACATTACCGCCTTGTCTAAATGTTTCCGTTGCGGCCAAGTTGGTCAATGAGGTATTGTAAATCTCTTGTTGGTCATTAATAGTGACTTCGTTCTTTTCCATATCATAAATACCGTAAATATCAGTGTCATTTTGAATGAAAAGGGTATCGACTCTTCCTTTCAAGGCAGCGTTGAGGATATCATCGATTTCATAGGAGGTCTTTGGGGTATGGTACCGTTCATTAAATTGTGTTACCTTTTCGGTTTGCGTTCTTTTGAAATAGCTTTCCATCAAAACCCAAGACGCTTGGTGCAAATTTATCTTCACTTTAAATTCCGGATCACCACTCACATTGGTATCGTAAACATTCGGATAGGTACTTGTTTCCCTATATTGATAGAGCAAATAATCCGTACAAGCCAATACCAAAGGGGCATTTTGGTCGGCAATTGCCTTTTTTACACCTTTATCTACCGCTCTAAAGAAGCTGACCATTTCTTTTTTATCATCGTCCTTCCCTTCACCATGGCCATGAAAAGCGCCTGCGCTATGTATATCCTGACCAGTTCTAAACTGCAACATTTTTGGTTTGTAGTCAAAGCCTACTGCCTGTTCAAGGCGATCGGGGGCAAAATCTTCAATATATAAATCCTTAAAACCATATCTAGAGGCCTCATAGAGTTTTACATAGTCCCTACTTAGCTCCAAAAGATAGTAAAGCCATCATTATGGTATATCGGCAGCAACGGCTTCAGATAAAAGTGACTGGCCACATAGGTCTCAGCTTCAAAAGGAATGGGGACTTTAAAATACTACATCCCATCTTCAGGGTCCAAAAAAATGGCCAACCCGTCCGAGGGGTTCCGCCAGAGCTCTACCTTGTAGAGAAGTTGCTCCACGGGTTTGAGATAATCGACTATTTCATCCAAATGCACTTGATGGTCCACCAAAGTTGTCTTCAATTGGTTGATACATTGTTTAAGCAGGGCTTGTGCTAGGTGTAGGTTTTGTTCCTTTCCCTTTTTATCCATGGGAAGGTAGGTAGTAACACAATGGAGTGCCCTTTTCTCCATCAGGGATTCAAAGGTTTTTGTTGGTAACAGATGTACTTCAGAAGTATTCATGGCTAAAACTGTTTCTGGCCAAAGTAAGGAGAGGATAGAAAATTCAAAATGATTTGAATCAGCTTAAAAAAAATTCAGACAATCGTAGAACTGAACAAAAGGTAATTTATTCAGTATGTTTTCAGCTGTATTTTATGTGGTAAGTCTTTTGCTATTTAGGCATTTCTCAATAGATGCCAAAAGATCCTTCAATTCAAAGGGTTTGGTCAAGTAACCCGCTGCACCGGCATCAATGCCTGCCTTAACATCAGCCTTTTCTGATTTTGCGCTAAAGAAAATAAAGGGTATTCTTTTCAGTTCAAGATGTTGTCCTAAATGCCCAAGTACGGCAAAACCATCCATTTTCGGCATGCGAAGATCGCATAGGATCAAATCGGGTAAATGAAGCCTAATTATTTCCAAACCTTTCATTCCGTTCGAAGCGGTCAAAGTGGAGTACCCTTCAAGTTCAAGAAGCTCGGCGGTATTTTCCCGAATGACTTTATCATCGTCTATGATCAGAATTCTAACCATGGCAAAAGGGAGTTGGTATTATAAAAATTTAAGGAAGAAGAAGGTACAAAAAATAATAGCATTTGAAAGAATAATCCTATATAAATCTGAGAATTCCTAAAATAATTGCCCTTTTTTAGAAGTTCTTGAGCAACCATGGGAATTGCTGAATTGCACCCCACCACACTCCTCTTTTTTCAATAGCTCAACCGCTTAAATTGCTAATAGGCATCTGGGTCGAATATAGAAAATTAAACCAATGCCCCTTTTAATGGCTAAATGTATCCATTGAGTTCCAAGCATGACCTAAATCATTTCAGCATAGCGGCACTGTGACTTCCTTTATACAAGAATTTATAGTGAACTAAAATTTACAGAAATGAATACCATAAAATTTACATCAATTGTCCTCATTTTTTTATTGTCGTCCTGTGTAAGCCAGAAAAAATATACCACATTGCAGGACAGGACGCAACTTTGTGAAAACAACTTAAGGACTAGTGAGAATGACCGTTCCTTGTTAGAGGCCAATCTTGCCAACGAAGAAAACAGATCCAAATCATTGGAACAACAGATGGAATATTTCAAAAGCACCAACACTGATTTATTGGCACGTCTGTCAGACCTATCGGTAGTCAGCAAATCAGGTGCGGAAAGCATCAAACAGTCCTTGAAAGCCCTTAACGAGCAGAACAAATACATTAAAGACCTTACCACATCTATGCATCGAAAGGACTCTATCAACTTGGTCCTGGTGATGAACCTGAAACGTTCTTTGGACAATTTTGATGATGAGGACATTAATATAGAGGTAAAAAAAGGCGTCGTCTATGTTTCCATATCGGATAAAATGTTGTTCAGGTCGGGAAGCCATCAGATCAGTAATCGGGCAGAGGAAGTTATCGGAAAAATAGCCAAGATCATAAACGACCACAAAGAATTGGATATTCTGGTAGAAGGCCATACAGACAATGTACCCATTGCCAATGAATGTATAGCCGATAATTGGGACCTGAGCGTAAAAAGGGCAACCTCTATAGTACGGTTGATGCAGAACAAATTCGGGGTGCAACCCGAAAGAATGACCGCTGGTGGCCGGTCGGAATATCTGCCCAAGACCACCAATGAAATTGCAGAAGGAAGAGCCAAAAACCGCCGGACAGAAATCGTAATTCTACCAAAACTCGATCAATTTTTTGAACTCTTAGAGCCACCGATGACCAGTACGGAAAATTAAATGCGGAAGTATTAAACAGCCAGTTGTATCGGGGTGAAAAATGAAGAAATGTACTTGGGTTTTAATGGGCAACGTTAGGGGTTGCACAAAACATCAGCGAACTGTACGACCAGGCCAATGAGTCAGTTGTATTGATTAAAACGCTACAGCCGGAAATTTTCGGTCAGGGCAAAATGAAAACCATAATTACACTAGAAGGCCTCGAATCGGAAAGTATCTTCTTGGAAACCGGAACATTTGGGTACCTCGTTTCCTTTTTTTCAAAAAAAATCACATGAACTGATCTAGGTCATATTGAATCTAATTTCAACACTTTACTTTAGCGGAATAATTAGAAAGATATAGTTCTTTGAAAATAGTAAATTGGATTTTTTTCGGAAGAATTCAAGATCCAAAAATAAAGAAGAGGTTATAGATACCCTTTTATACCATTTGAATCCTGAACGGATTTAGCGATAAATTTCAGTCAAGGTCAGTGTAAGCGGAAATTGGATTGAATAACGTCTTCTAGGATACCGGGACATTTCGGTGTTCCGGTTTCTTTTATGAACTGAAAATATTGGTCTCTACCATCGAAAGACGATAGTGATCATAATAGAGGAAAGGTTGCCCTTTGTACCAAAATTGATAGGTTAGGTTAATTTAGCAATAAAGTGGTTTAACAGATTGATAGACGGTATAGATAAATTCCATTTCTTTATGGAAAACAGGAAGTTTCGGCTTCCTGTTTTTTTATTTGACAGTATAAAAAAGATAAAGGCTTCAGGAAATATAAAAGCAACTACGTATTATGTGTGGTTTGGGGTTTCATGCTTACTGGGATACCCTTAAGGGTTCAATGCAGTTAATCCCTCTTACTCCGCTAGGTAGTTATTAAAACTACAACAAACCCTGTGAACAATTGATTTACAGGGTTTATATTTTTTATGGGCAGTAATACGGTAAGGGTCTTAAAGCAGCTTGATGCTTGCCCCATTGTCACCGTTCCGGCAGATTATGATTACGACCTGCCCGACGAAATCGCCTTTGCCAACGATTTCAAGCACACGTTCATAGCCCCTGAATTGGTTCCACTTATCAATTTTACGCAGTTATGGAACTCTACCTTGTTAATGGTCCACATCCGTTCGGAAAAAACTTTGAGCAATGACCAAAAACTGAACAAAGAACTGCTAAAAAACGCTTTGAAGGACGTAAAAATAAGGTTTTTGGAAGTGTAAATGGAAGTTTCCATATCCTCTACCCTATATCGGTTGGAAAAGGAAAATAAGAAAATCGGAATGGTCGCCCTCTTAAAGATCGAACGCGGTTTTTTTGAGAAATTGCTCCGTGAACCTGTAATCCGCAATATAAGCTTTAACACGAAGGTTCCTTTGCTAGTGCTTTCCAAAATAGAATAAGCACGACCTATTTCTATAGGGTTGTGGTTTCAAATATATCGGTTACAGTTCTATGTAAGGCAGGCGAATTGGGTATGGGGTACTTACAAGATTGCATAGGATGCCCAATTCGTGAAAGTTCTTGCTTGACTTTTTGAAAAGCGAGTGGACTTGCATAGAGAAAAAATAAGGTTCCGTTTTCGATATCGATATCAATAATTTTAATATCCAATATCCAATATCCGGCTTAGGTTTCGCATTACTGTCCTTTTCACTTCGTCACCGTTCAGGTTCTTTATTTGTGCCATAGCCTTCATCTTCTTTAGAATAATTTGGGTTTTTCTCCAAGATACTACATGAATGACGGCATAGAAATGACCTGTATCATTTTATGACCAATCTTTTTGAAATAGTTTTGGGTTTAGATGAAAGGAATGAAGCAAGCGTCGAATAAAAAAGAAACATCCAGTACTTCGGAAAACAATAAAAAGAGCTCGAAACCACCCTTTGGAGGCTATGGTTTCAGTTGGTTCTATTTTTTTCTATTTGGACTGATATTGTGGATTGTGATCTTTTCCAATCCC
>RCND010001204.1_pt1 | contig 14667 bp, 12 predicted proteins | sample 2041351 | NCBI WGS metagenome assembly RCND01 (sample SAMN09708230, study PRJNA481090) | Marine sediment metagenome, whole genome shotgun sequencing project. | biome: marine sediment; feature: ocean; material: sediment; isolation source: Sewage treatment plant 12B marine sediment (STP12B) ...
GCACGGCGGCGGACCTCTTCTTGATATCGGTCCCTATTACATGACTGCAGTTCTGTCTCTTCTCGGCCCGGTATCCCGGGTCTGCGGTATGTCCTCTCGAGCTTTCGAGATCCGCCCGGTGAAGTTCGGCCCCCGAAACGGCGACGAGATAAGCGTCGAAGTGGATACCCATATAACCGCAAACCTGGAATTCGCAAACGGTGCCCTGGGAACCATCATTACAAGTTTCGACATCTGGGACTCCGAGCTGCCTCGCATCGAAATCTATGGCACCGAAGGGACAATCTGTATTCGGGATATCGATCCCCTTGATGGACCGAACCTTTTCGGCGGGCCGGTTCTGCTCATCACAGAGGAGAATTGCCGGTGGAAAGGACAGCCCCGAACCAACCCGAGACCCGAATGGATCGAAGTTCCCGTAAAACACAGGTTCAACGAAACCGGTCACGATGCAAACAGTCGGGGTATAGGCCTGGTAGATATGGCCTACGCTATCCGGGATAGCCGGGAAACTCGTGCTTCCGGTGCCATGGCCTTTCACTCTCTGGAAACGATGCAGGGTGTTCTGAATTCAGCGGCCGAACACCGGTTTGTGGAGATTGAAACCCGTTTCGAGCGGCCGGCACCATTACCGGAAAACTTTCCCGAGAGCGAGGGTTGATCCTCCAGAACTACTGCTGAATGACTTCGATTTTCAGCGCCGCGAGGCGTTCTATATAATGTTGAGGAATTTTGTCGGTGATAAGTGTGTGGATCTGGTCGAGCTCAGCTACCTGATGAATTGAAATCTTGTCAAACTTCTTTGAATCCACAAGAAGGTACCAGCGATGGGCCATGGAAGGGATCTGCTTATAGATGTAGGTGGTAATTATGGAGTCTACAGTCAGGCCGGCTTTCAGGTCTAAACCCGATATGCTGGTGAACGCTTTATTGACAAAGATATTTTCCAGCTGAGTCTGAGGAGATTCCCAACTCGAAAATAATGTTTGATTGTCGGTGCTCGTCACTTCCCCGCCTATAAGGTAAACCCGGGTTGCGTTTTTAATCAATTCCGGAAGAGCGGTTATGTTGTTGGTGACGACTGTCAGATTCTGTAAACCGTTCAATTCCCGTGCGAGCACACAACATGACCGGCCAGATCCGATAAAAATAGAGTCCCCGTCAGAAATATGTTTGCGAGCCTGTTGTGCCAAAGAAACCCAAAGAGGATCGGTATAGACGCCATCCATTCCGTCATCAACCACAGCTGCCTCAACCAGTGAAGCCCCTCCGTAAAACCGGTCAGCAAAACCCTGACTTTCAATCCTGGATAAATACTTTCTGATAGACACTTCACTGACGTTGAAACGGGCGCTCAGATCGTTCACATAAACTTTCTTATGCTGTTTCAGAAGTTCTTTAATTTCATCAACACGGCTTTCAGACATTGTTTGGACCTTCACATCGTAATTCGGGGTCGAAACCAGGTATCGAAACAACTATAGCATATAAATTCGTCATTTGTCTAGAAAACGAAACCAAATCGAAACTTTACAGTTTCGATCGAAGGGTGTAGAATACAAAACAAGTATATGGATTAACTAAAAAGAAACCATTCGGAATTTGAACGTAAGCGAAATAAGGCCTGGTTCGGCAAACCGATAGTTTCTCGGAGGGTGGCTATGAGCGGGAATGATTCGGAAACGAAAGCCTATGTTGCTGGACTGATCAGTCGAGCACGGAAGGCGCAGAAGGTAGCGGAAGGATTCTCACAACAGAAAGTGGATGAGCTCGCCGCTGCAATCACATGGGAAATTGCGGCAAATGATGAACTTGTGAAAGAATTGGCAGAATTCTCATACGAGGAATGCCGGTTGGGTGATGTAGCTTCGAAAATCGCCAAAGTCAGCGGTAAATGCCGAGGAATCTTTTTTGATGTCAAGAACGTAAAAACAGTAGGCATAGCCGAGGAAATCCCTGAACGCGGACTTGCACGAATTACAAAGCCCGTTGGAGTTATTGGCTCACTGGTACCAAGCACACAGGCGGAAATGCATCCTGTAACTCAAGCAATTTTTGTGGTTAAAGCCCGGGACGCGGTTATTTTTTCACCCCACCCCAGGGGTAAGCTCACAACCCTGAAAGCAACCAACCTCTTACGTTCTGTAATGAAAAAATATGACGCGCCTGAAGATCTGTTTCTGACAATCGAGGATCCTTCGGTTGAGAGAACCAATGAACTAATGAAGCAATGTGATCTTGTCATTGCAACCGGTGGACAACCTATGGTCCGCGCTGCCCATAGTTCGGGAACACCTGCATATGGAGTCGGAGCGGGAAACGCAATTATTATCGTGGATAAAACCGCCGATCTTGCTGATGCAGCAACCAAAATAAAAGCCAGTAAGACATTCGACCTTGCCGCCGGATGCTCATGCGATAATAGCGTTGTTATTGATGAGTCAGTCTACCCGAGCATGTTGGCCGAGTTCAAAAAAATCGGTGCTCACCTGTTAAATATGGATGAGAAAGAGAAACTAAAAAAAGCAATCTGGCCTGCGTGGCCGGCCAACCATGTCATCAATCGGGATATTGTGGCGTCGCCTGTGAGTAATATTGCCAAACTGGCCGGACTCGATGTTCCCGAGGGAACCTGCCTGTTGCTGGTCGAAGAAGATAAAACCGGGGAAGCGTCACCTTTCAGCGGTGAAAAGATGAGTCTTGTAACAACCATCTACAAGAGCAACAGCATTGAAGATGCAATCCGCATCACCAATGAAAACCACGCTTACTCAGGTACGGGACATTCATGCGGAATCTTCTCTGCAACACCTGAAAATGTAGAAAAACTGGCATTGGAAACCTATACCACTCGTGTGGTCGTCAATCAGGCTCAGGCTGGAACGAATGGCGGCAGCTGGACCAGCGGAATGCCGTTTACCCACTCCCTGGGCTGTGGTACATGGGGCGGTAATGGCTTATCGGAAAATATCGCGCTTAAACATTACCTGAATAACACCTGGGTTATCCGTGAGATTCCCAGCTTCAAACCTACCGATGAGGAACTGTTTTCCGGCTTCACGCCGCGGGGGTGATAGAACCTTGAACGATAGAATCGGGAATATCAGCCTGAAGAAACGCATTTCGACTGCTGAGCAGGCGGCCGCCTCAATTAGGGACGGTATGACGGTTGCGATGAGCGGATATGCAATGGCGGGCTATCCGAAAGCCGTTGTCGAGGTTCTTGTCAAACGAAAACAAAACGGTGAAAACCTGACCATCAATCTTGTCACCGGCGCCAACGTACCATGGCTGGATGAAACCCTCGGAGCTGAGCAGATAATTGGCAGACGGGCACCGATGTGTGCCAGCCGGACTCTCGCCGCACAAGCCAACAATGGTTCTCTGAGCTACGTCGAGCAGCAGATGAGCAAGATGCCCCGGCTGCTCAGAAACGGCAGTTTCGGAAAGATTGATATCGCAGTCGTTGAAGCGCTGGGGTTTGACGCAAACGGGGATCTGATTCCCAGCAGTTCCGTCGGTATGACGCATTATCTGATGGATGCGGCTGATAAAATCATTGTTGAGATCAACATGGCGCAGCCGGAGAAACTACTCGACCTGCATGATATTTATATTCCGGCAGCACCGCCCGATACACTGCCGATCCCTTTAGTTCACACCAGCCAGAGAATCGGGAAGTCGGGAATCCCGGTTGACTCAAGTAAAATCCGGTACATCGTCGAAACCAATATCCCGGAACGAATGGGGGCCCAACCCTCAGTTACTGCGCTGACTAAGAACATTGCCGACCATCTATTGAACTTCCTGGAGCTGGAAGTTCAGAAAACTGGCGGATATCTGCCGCCGATTCAGACGGGCTTCGGCGGTATCGCCAATTCTATTGCCAACGGGTTCCAACATTCCGGCTTTCGAGACCTGCAGTTCTTTTGCGGCGGCATTACAGAGCCGGTTCTGGAACTCCTGGTTTCCGGAAAGGCAACGGCTCTATCGACAGGTGGGCTGGGTATGAGTGAAAGGGTGGAGCATATCCTCAACAGCACTCCGAATTTGAGCGACTATCTTGTAATTCGCAACGGCGACATCACCAACAATGCCGAAGTGATCGGCCGTTTGGGCCTGGTGGCATTGAGCTCCGGTATTGAGATCGATATCTACGGTAATGTAAACTCCAGCCATATCGCCGGAAGTCGGGTTGTGAATGGTATCGGCGGCGGGGCGAACTTCGCACAAAACGCCGGACTCTCGATTGTTCTGATACCCTCAACAGCCAAAGGCGGCGCCATTTCGAATATCGTTCCCATGGTTTCTCATCTGGATATCGGCGAACACGATATCGACGTTGTCGTAACCGAGCAGGGTGTGGCAGATCTTCGCGGACTGGATGACGGAGAGCGGGCGGACGCGATAATTGCTCACTGCGCGTCGGACGCCTATCGCGAACAGTTAACAGGCTATCTGCAGATTGCGCGGGAACAATGCGGCGGACATCATCCTCAGTTGCCCTTTGAGGCATTCGGTTGGTATCGACGCCTCAAGGAGGAAGGATCCATGTTGGAGAAACAAACATGAATAAAATCGAAATCCATGAAGTAGGACCTCGCGACGGTTTTCAGAACGTGAGTGAATACATACCGTTGGAGACAAAAATCCAGATCATTGAAGGGCTGCTGGCTGCCGGAATGAAGCACATGCAGATTACATCTTTCGTCAGTCCGAAGGCGATTCCCCAGATGAAGGATGCCCGGGAATTGGCTTTACATTGCGTTGGGAAGTATCCGGACGCCGATTTCTTCGCTCTGGTGCCCAATTTGCGTGGTGCCGAAGCGGCCTGGGATTCCGGCATCAAATCGGTATCCTACGTCGTTTCGTTGAGCGAAAGCCATAATCAGGCCAATATCAACCGGTCGCATGAGGAATCGTTTGCCGAACTGCAGAAGATTCTGGAAGCATTTCCCCAATTGCAGGTTTGTCTGGATCTGGCAACGACTTTCGGGTGTCCCTTTGAAGGAACAAAGAGCGAAGATGACGTTCTTCCGTTTCTTAAACCGTATGTCGAGAGCGGCATACGGACTCTTAATCTCTGCGATACCATCGGTATCGCAAACCCCGCTCAGGTGCGCAGAACCATCGATGCCGTCAGGAGTGAATACCCCTCGTTGGATTTGCAGATCCATATTCACGACACCCGGAACATGGGAATGGTGAATACGCTGGCGGCCATCGAACGTGGTATCGATAAAGTACAATCGACTCTCGGTGGCCTGGGCGGATGCCCTTTTGCACCCGGGGCGTCAGGAAATCTGGCTACCGAGGATCTGGCGTTCATGTTGTCTGAAATGGGATACGAAATCGATATCGATATCCGGAAAATGACAGAACTTGCCAGATATCAGGCCACAGCGATACCGACCGGGCAGTTCAGCGGGCACCTCTACATGATCCAGGACAATCATTAGATCACGACTACGGCGCTCATATAGATATGGGGTGCCGCAAGCAGTAAATCGGACTTATCAAAGAACAAGGAGAAGCGAAAAATGGATTCTGAAAACACTGTAGATATCATACAGAAGAAAGCCCACCAGATGCGGCGGGATGTGATTGAAATGGGATTCGCCGCCGCGGGCCGCGGGGCCCATTTCGGACCGGCTCTATCAAGTATCGAAATCGTCGCCAGCTTATTTTTCGGGATTCTGAATCATGATCCGAAAAACCCCACCATGGCGAAACGGGACCGCTTCGTTCAGAGTAAAGGCCATGCCTGCCTGTCCTACTATGCGGCACTTGCGGAATCCGGCTACATCTCAAAAGAAGAAATGTACACCTTCAAGGGAGATGGCAGTTTCCTGTCAGGACACCCCAGTCGAAACCTGGAACACGGAATTGAGGTTTCCTCCGGAAGCCTTGGAAACGGATTTGCAATTGCCTGCGGGATGGCAAAAGCAGCAAAGATCAAAAAAGAGAATCATAAAGTATATTGCCTCGTCGGTGACGGAGAATGTAACGAAGGGATTATCTGGGAAGCGGCAATGAACGGTGCCAAGAATAAACTGGACAACATTATCGCCATAGTCGACCGCAACGGCGTTCAGTTAGCCGGTAAGACAAAAGACATCATGGATGTTGACCTCGAAGCGGTCTGGAAGGCTATGGGTTGGGAAGTTCTGGTGATAAAGGACGGAAATGATGCGTCCAGCGTGCTTGCGGCCCTGGAGAAAATGAAAAATTCCAAAAGTGGAAAACCTCACGTGATTATCGCCGACACCACAAAAGGCAAAGGCATTTCCTTCATGGAAGGCAGCCTCAGTTGGCACGCCCGTCCGATGGAAAAAGAAGACTACGATAAAGCCGTCTCGGAACTTGAGAACGCGTAAACAGGAGGTGATGAAATGATCAAAGCGCCACTCGATAAACTGCAGGAATGGTCCAAAAACGGACATCGTTCTGTCTTGGGAGATACGTTGATAATGCTGGGTGCCGAATATCCCGACATGGTTACATTAACAGCCGATTTGACACCGACGGCTCGTCTGACCGGTTTTAAGGAAACCTATCCGGACAGATTCTTTGACGTGGGTATCGCCGAACAGAATCTGATAAATTTCACCGCTGGACTTGCAGCAGAAGGCGTTCGCCCCTTCGCCGTAGGTCTGGCGGCCATGGTTCCCATGCGTCCTGCCGAACAAATGCGTATGGCTTTGGGCTACATGAACCTGAACGCGACGGTTGTCGGCATTGAAGCCGGCGTGCGTTTCGGCCCCCTGGGCAATACCCATTACGCGATGGACGACATCGCGGTTGTCAGAGCAATCCCGAATTTCACTATCGTGTCGCCCTCTGATCCGCTTCAGGTTCACAAAGCGTTGATTGCGGCCGCGGAGTATGACGGACCGATATATATGCGTCTCACTGGTGGTCCGGGATTTCCAATTCTCTATCCTGATGATTTTGATTTTCAAATCGGTAAAGCCATTGAATATCGTTCCGGCAGCGATGTCGCCTTCATATCAAATGGATCACTCCTGGCCGAAACAGTCGGTGCTGCCGACATCCTTCAGAGTAAAGGAATCTCGGCCCGGGTAATCGACATGCACACCGTTAAACCTCTGGATACGGCGATGCTGGACAAGGTTTTCGCCGAGAATAAGCTGATTGTAACGGTTGAAGAACACAGTTCGGTCGGCGGTCTGGGCGGAGCGGTTGCGGAGTACAAAGCCGGGTTTTCCGGTACACCGAAACAGCTGATCGCCAGCCTGGGCGACAAGTTCCAGAAGCTCGGCGACCATGCGTTCCTGCTTAAGGAAAACGGATTGAAGGCCCTTGAACTTGCTGCTCTTGCGGAGGCAAATCTCTAGAAATTTGAATCCGTATCCCAGAGCACCTTGGAAACAAGGTGCTTTTTTTTGTCATTCGGCTTAATCCAGCCCACCCATCACCTTCTGGTCGAAGTCGATCAGGGAACCGGTCATCATTTCGGAACGATCACTGAGGAGATACATGGCCAGCTCAGCCAGGTCTTCCGGGCGCAGCAGACGTTTGAAAGGTTTTGTTTTTTCGGCCTCTTCCAGCCAGTTATCAGGTTCGCCATCGGCCAATTGAATCTGGTGCTCATGCGGTGTATTCATCCAGCCCAGGAGTATGCCATTCACTCTGATGCCATCCCATTTCAGGGAATGAGCCAGATTTTTTGTAAGCGTAGCCAGGGCACCCTTGGAGGCGGAATAGGCCATCAGTTTCGGAGCCCCACCATGGGCCTGATCACTGATCATATTAACAATACTTCCACGAATATGGTTCCTTTTCATGATGCGGACGACTTCCCGTGAGAGAATGAACGGAGCTCTGGCATTCACATTCATCAACAGATCCCAGTGTTCCACTGTGGCATCATCAATGGTGCTGCGGTCAGTAATCCCGGCGGCATTCACAAGTCCGTGAACTACTCCGAATTCGTCTTCGGCCTTTTTCACAACATTGCAACAATCAGCCTCGTATTGGAGATCCGCCCGCACATAGTGACAGCGACAACCGAGGGATTCTATCTCGCGTTGTACAACCAGACCATTCTTTTCATTTCTCCCGCAGATAACAATCCCGGATGCACCTTCCCGGGCTGCGTACTCGGCCACACACCGCCCGAGACCTTGAGTTCCGCCACTGATGATCAGATTACGATCTTTAAGCTGATTCACGTCATTTTCCTTCTTTAATCGCTTCCACCATCGCAATGAAATTTTCCATCGGAGTGTCCGGCTGCACATGGTGAGACGGAGCCATTATGATTCCACCATCTCTGCCGATAGTGTCATACCTGAGGCGAACTTCGTTTCTGACATCGTCCGGAGTTCCGAACGGTAATGTATGTTGCTCATCGATGGAGCCCCAGAAGTTCAACTTGTTACCAAATTTTTCTTTGATTATCGCCGGGTCCATGCTGGCCGGTTGAATCGGGTGAAGAATATCCAAACCCATTTCAATGAGCTCAGGAATTATTGGTTCTATGAAACCACAGCTGTGATATGCGATGAGCACTCCTGGATTAATCGCTTTGAGTTCTTTGAACAACTTTGCCATCCGCGGTTTCAGAAAACGACGCCAGAGGTCGATTGAAATCATCATCCGATCCTGATTCCCTACATCGTCCCCGAGCCAGATGACATCCACGCCCATCTTCACCAGGCGTTTTGCCGCCGCGGAATGGTAACGAAACGGGATATCAAGTACGGCATCGGCAGATTCTTCGTCAATAAGAAAATCGACAAGCAGCTGTTCCAGCCCCCGCAGCGCCCATGCTGTTTCAAAAACAGTGGTAACAACAGAGCCGCAAACAAAATGTGATTCACCGTATTTTGAGATTACAGCTTTCGCATCGCTGTAAAGTTCGCTTCGCTCGGGATCCGGAGCGTTATAGTCTTTCAAGCGGTTAATATCGGAGAGAGGATGTTCTGCAATCTCGGTATAGCGGGCGCTGCCGAAGGGTGTATCAAATCTGCTGACCTTCCACCCCACACCCCATTCGTCGGTATAGCCTTCGGCACCGGGCTCATCACCATAATAGCTCATGGCCCAGCCAACCCCGGTCATAACCATATCTTCACCCAGAGCTTCTTCAATGGGGAAACCCACACCACCTCCATGGAGTGTGTGAGAACTGATAGAGACGCCCAAATAGTCGGCGAGACGGGCTGCGAACTCCGGGGTATAAGTAAATTTCATCGGAGCTCGATCGATAGGTTCGCCGGCAAAAGCAGCTCGGATTCGTTCTCTGTGATTCATGTTTGACACCTGGATTCTCCAACTGACTTCTTCTTAAAGCAAAAAGGCGGACCCGTCACCGTTTCCTAAAGAAACCGACAGGCCCGCCTCATCGAGTAAATCGTGAATCGCTCTTAGCGTTACTTTGATCCGCGGTGCCTCATCGTGTCGATAATTACCGCAACAATGATGATGAGACCCTTGAGAATCTGCTGCCAGTAGGACGAGACACCCATCAGGTCCAGACCATTGTTCATCACAGCGATGATGAGTGTGCCGACAACCGTACCGCCGATCGTACCGATACCTCCCTGAAGACTGGTACCGCCGATAACCGCACTGGCAATGGCATCCAATTCATACATAACACCGGCGCTGGGTTGACCCGCACTGATCCGCGATGTCAATACCACAGCGGCAATACCGCTCAGTAGGCCCGCATAACCATATACCATGATTTTATGCCGGTCGACGTTGACGCCGCAGATATAGGCGGCCTGTTCATTTCCTCCGATTGCATAGGTAAATTTACCGAATCGAGTATTGGAGAGGAGAAAATTCGAGAACAGGATCACCACCAGGAAAACAAGTACCGGGATCGGGATAAAAAAGTTCTGTCCAAAATTCAGAATTGTCCCCTGTCCAAGCTGCTGGAAGGATGGTGTCAGATTGTCTACAGGTCGTCCGTTGGTTATCAGGAATGCGATACCCCGGGCCACGGTCATCATACCAAGGGTGGCGATGAAGGGCGGAATCTTAAATTTCGCATGCAGCGAACCACTGATAGAACCGGCCAACAATCCCAGCAGCATTGCCGCGACAATCGGAATTATCATCGGGAGACCTAGAACGTTCCTGGCCAGCATCGCGGAGATAACTCCAATCATAGCCACCAAAGACCCTGAAGATAGGTCGATACCGCCGGTTATGATAACGAAGGTGACTCCCATGGCAATGATGCCGATGACTGAAGACTGTCTCAGCACATTGACGATGTTCCGGAACTTCAGGAATATCGAAGTACCATTGTCGATTGTGAGAACCGCCAGAAGACAACATATCCCGATAAAGATCAGCAGAATACCGTATTTGTTGATGAATGCCTTGAATTTGAAATTCTTACCCGTTTGTGCGGCGGGTGCGCTTGTATCACTCATGCTATCTACCTCCGTTAAAGTGTTAGCGCCTCACCGGCAGCCAGTTGCAGGATACGCTCCTGCGTCGCGTCTTCCCGGGATAGTTCCCCGGCCTTTTTACCCTCGTGCATCACAATAATGCGGTCGCTCATTCCGAGGATCTCGGGCATCTCTGAGGATACCATAACGATGGCCTTACCGAGTTCGGCGAGTCTGCTTGTCAACTTATGGATCTCAGATTTAGCTCCGACGTCGATACCCCGGGTAGGTTCGTCAAGGAAAAGGATGTCCGGCTCGGTCAGAAGCCAGCGGGCGATTAAAACCTTCTGCTGATTACCGCCGCTCAGATTGAGTATCTTCTGGGCCAGACTGGGAGTCTTCACCGAAAGAGCCTTGCGCTGCTTTTCGCACTCAACTTCCATCCTTCTGAAATCCAGACCGATCCTGTTCCTGAAATTGTTGATGCTGGAATACACCATGTTGTCCATAACCGACAAGGGCAGGAACAATCCGGAAAGTTTGCGATCTTCGGTGAGCAATCCCATGCCCACTTCGATTCCGTCCATGGGCTGCCTGATTTTCACCGGTTTACCGTCCACCAGGATCTCTCCCGAATCGGGGGGGTAAACACCGAAGATACTCTCAATCACTTCGGTCCTTCCGGATCCCATCAGGCCGGCAATACCCAGAATTTCACCCCTGCGTACATCGAATGAGACATTCTCAAACTTGCCCGCTAAGGTAATATTCCTCACCTCCAACTTCACTTCACCGATCTCGACATCGATTTTCGGAAAGAAATTGGTCAGTTCCCTGCCCACCATCATCTTGATGAGCCCGTTCTTGTCGATTTCCGAGGCCAGCTTGGTGTCGACATAAGCCCCGTCCCTCAGAACAGTCACTTCATCGGCGATCTGGAAAACTTCGTCCATCTTATGAGTGATGTAAATGATGGCCACGCCCTTATCCCGGAGGTTGTTGATCATCCGGAACAGATGAGCCACTTCCTTTTCGGTGATGGCCGAAGTGGGCTCATCCATGATAATCAGCTTCGATTTGTAAGATATTGCCGTAGCAATCTCCACCATCTGCATGTTTGCGATACTGAGTTCCACCATTTTGCTGGCGGGGTCGATATCGATTCCGAGATCTTTAAAAAGCTCCAGGGTCATCTCAATTTGTTCTTTAGCATTGACCCAGCCGGTCTTTCCACGTGTCGGTTCCCGGCCGAGGAAGATGTTCTCGGCTACTGTCATGTAGGGGATAGGTGAGAGTTCCTGATGGATCATGGATATACCATGGGCCAGGCTGCTTTGGATATCCATCTGTTCATGGATGACACCGTCGAACCGTATGATACCGTCGTCAGGGCGGTAGATGCCGAGAAGGCACTTCATCAAAGTGGACTTTCCCGCTCCGTTTTCACCCATCAGGGCATGCACAGTACCAGCTTTTACCTTGAGGGTCACATCGCTGAGGGCCAGAACCCCAGGGAATTCCTTTCGGATGTGCTCCATCTCAAGGAGGTATTCTTCCGCCATTCCTCTGCTCCTTTTGGTTTGAATTATATAAAATCGGCGCCATAAAGGCGCCGATTCACAAATCGTTCAGGACAAAGAGCTAAACTCTATTCGCCCCACAAAGCCAAATACTTATCAGCGAGATCAGGAGTTACCACCTCGTAGGGGATATCCCATACTGGCGGTAATTTTACACCATTGGCTGCTTTAATGGCTGCTTCAATACCACCATAGCCCTGGCCGTATGCATCCTGGAAAATAGTGACGTCAAGCTTTCCTTCTTTCATGATCCTGAGAGCGTCGGGTGTCGCGTCGACACCGGCGATCAGGACATCATCCAGCAGGCCGACCTGCTCGAGTGCCATGGCCGCGCCGATGGCGCTCTCATCATTGTTGGCGAGAACAGCGTCGAAGTGGAAACCGGACTGAATCCAGTTCTCCACCAGCTCAAGAGCTTTGGCGCGCTGCCATTCGGAGGTGTCTTCACGGACGATGTTGATGTCGGGGAATTTTTCAAGAACATTCTTGTTTCCCTGAGTCCGGCCGATCTCAGCGGGATGACCAAACTGACCGTGGATGATGACAACATCACCCTTGCCGCCGAGCAGTTCGGCGATCTTCTCCGCCTGCATGGTACCGGCAAAGAGTTCATCAGAGCCGACGTAGGTTGCCAGCTGGCTGAAGTAAGGCTCATCCGGGGGTCGGTTCACTGCAACTATAGGAACCCCGGCTTTGGTCACTTCATTCATGATGGGTCCGATTGAGCTGACCTGCGCAGGAACGATAACGATGGCATCGACACCCTGAGTCACAAAGGTTTCAATCTGTCCCTGCTGAATCGCAGGATCGTTCTTGCCGTCAACCATAGTTATATCGACACCGTATACATCAGCAGCTTCACGGAATCCTTCATGCATGTAGGACATCCATTTGTCATCGAAGTTTGCTGCGGCGATACCGATGTGCAGCCGCTTTTGACCTTCTTCACCTTCTTCGCCTTCGCCGTTGGCCCACAGACCCATGCTGGCCCCGAAGACCAGAAGCACGATCAGTAATGAAACGATTCTTTTCATAATATCCCCCCTTTGGGATTTTGTTTTTTCGCGGCATCGCCGCTTATCTAATCGAACCGACTAATTCGATTCGTTACGACCAGTTTTAACCGAGGACGATTTCCTTCTTCTGTTTGAAGGAGTCCGTCATCGCAAAACCCACTTCCGTGGCTTTAGTACCATCCAATGCAGACACAATCGGTTTGCGTCCTTCGAGAATGCAGTCTACAAACTCCTGAGCTTCGATCAGAAAGCCTTCGTGGAAACGTTCAAAGAAATCTTTGACACATTCTTTCCTGACACCCTGGCTATCGAGAATCTCCACCCGGCTTTTTGCAGGGGTTATTCCGATCTTGAGTATGCCCTTGGAACCGGTAATTTCGGTGTGGGTGTCATGTCCATGAAAGGCCGTCCGACTTGCCGCAATCACAGCCATTTTGCCGTCTTCGAAAGTGGCGAGAACGACAGTATTATCGGCGTCGTTCACTTTTTCGAATGCTTTGTGAACGTAGCTGCCGCCCTTTGAATAGACGGTCTTGACTTCAGACCCGAGGTACCACCGAGCCAGGTCTATATCATGTACATTGCAGTCGAGAAAAATACCGCCGGAGGTTGGAACGAAATCCACCTGAAATTCGGCATATTCGTCCAGGTCCACGGTTTGGGAGCGGACGAGAAATGGCTCCCCTATAACGCCGTCGTCGATCAGTTTTTTTGCATAGGCATAACTCGGATCGAAGCGTCGAACAAATCCGACAAAGAAAACCTGGTCCTCATGCCGGGAAACCACTGCTTCGACTTTCTTACATTCGGCGAGATCGATTCCCATCGGTTTTTCGGTGAAGACATGCAGACCGGCTTCCAATGCTTTCATGGCCTGATCGGCATGCATCGACGATGAAGTTACGAGGAAAACCGCATCAAGATCGGCCTTTTCAAGCATTTCGTCGTAATCTGAGTAGGTTTGGCTTATACCGAGTTCTTTCTCAGCCCAGGCGAGTTCCTCAGGCACTATGGAACAGGCCGCCGCCAGATCGGCGCCGACAACTTTATAACACAAGTTCTGCGCATGTCTTTTACCGAGTCGGCCCAGTCCTGTTATTCCGATTTTCACTGATTTCATAGCCCGAGCCTCCTTTTGTTGTAAACGTTTACCAATATTATCACCCTCCAAACTTCACCTGTCAAGAAAAAGTTAGAATATCATACAATAGTTATCTCTATACTAAGACTTATATGTAATTCACCATCCTGTAACAATTAAAGATTCAACCGCCTCATTCATCATGGCGGGAATTACCTTTTTCATTAACTGAAGTCGATCAAATTGATCCGGATCATTGTCGAACTCATTCTGTAAACGTTTACCGAATACCATTCTCAACCGGGTTCCGATATTGAATTTGGCAACTCCGGTTGGAAGCAATTTCCGAATATCTGAATCCGTTATTCCCGAAACTCCGTGAATAACAAGGGGAACGGATGTCATCTTTTCGATTTCGCCCAGGCGGGAGAAATCAATTTTCGCCGTCGGAGTCATAAGCCGATGAATGTTACCCACCGAGACGGCCAGAACGTCGACGCCGGTTTCCTCAACGAACCTGCCGGCCTCTTCGGGGTCCGTCATATCGTCAGCTATTTCTCCAAGATCACTGTAGGGTACTGTTCCCACCTCACCTTCCAGAGAAGCGCCATAACGGT
>RCND010001552.1_pt1 | contig 14663 bp, 12 predicted proteins | sample 2041351 | NCBI WGS metagenome assembly RCND01 (sample SAMN09708230, study PRJNA481090) | Marine sediment metagenome, whole genome shotgun sequencing project. | biome: marine sediment; feature: ocean; material: sediment; isolation source: Sewage treatment plant 12B marine sediment (STP12B) ...
ACCTCAGTGTCCAATTCTCGAATTTTGCAAGAGGCTGAGGTTTTCAGCGCCCTATAGACGCGCGGGAGGTGGAGAGCAGCGAGCCCGACGGCTCGCCTCAGCCGACGAGTGCGCCGACGACCAGGACGATCAGGAAGACACCACCGACCGCAACCGGGAAGAGAACTTCGTAACCTTTTGACACTTCAGTCTGTTCTACGTCTCTCACTGTGCCCCCCAACGCAGGCTCTGCGTTCCAAAGGATGGTAACTCAAATAGCATCTTGATGGAAGCTCGATCCTCGAACTTCGGCCCGAACACCATCATTACACCCCTCCGTCCGGGCGGGGTTGGAGCCAAACTGTGGAGAATTGAAGGCAGAATGTGGCAGAAATGAGGCATTGACGGGATCAGTAGCCTTTTCGCAACGGCAGCGTCAATCCGATGACCAGCAGGATCAGTGACACCACCCATGGACCGTCGAACGCCATGAGGATCGACCCGGAAACGAGACAGAAGCCCCCGAGGATTGTGGCCCTGGTTCCGGTCAGGGGCTGCTGAACCGGTTTTCGAGACCGCTCTTCGAGGACGCTCAGTCCTTCGGAGACGAGAAGGGGCATCTTGACGACGGCGTCGAAGATGTCAGGTGCGGCCCTGAGGGCTTCGTTGAACAACCGGGTGACCGAAAACTCGAGGCGGAAGATTCGGGCGGCGTGGCGTTTGGACACCTCAGCGACGTTGAAGTCGGGATCGAGGAGGTAACCGACGCCTTCATAGGTGATGAGGGCTTTGACCATGAGGACCATTTCCACCGGGAAGTAGAGCCGGTATCGGGCGCCGAGTTGAACGCACTCGAGCATGAGCAGACCCAGGGAAAATTCTTCGAAGGTCGCCCGCCGCCGCCACTTCCGCGCGACCTCCTTGACGGCGGTGCGAAATCCCAGGACATCGGACCGTTCGTCGGTCCGCGACACCGCAGCCAGGTAGCGTCCGGCACGCTCGAAATCCTCCATGACCAGCGAGTAGAAGAGGTGGAGGAGATCGTGCCGAAGCTCGGCGTCGAAGTGGCCCACCATCCCGAGATCGATAAAGCCGACCTTTGGTCCGGGAAGAACGAGCAGATTCGCCGGGTGGAGATCGGCGTGGAAATACCCGTCCTGGTAGAGCATCCTGATGATGGAGGACGCCCCCAGATCGATCATCTTCTGTCGTTCGGAGAGCGGGAGATTGAGAACCTCCGGATCATCCGGTCGGATGCCGTCGAGGAACTCCATACAGAGCACGCTGGTTCCCGAATAGTCGTGGTAGATCGTCGGGAAGACCACATCGGGCATGTCGGCGAAGTTGACGGCGAAGGTCTCGGCGTTCTCAGCCTCGAGACGCATTTCGACCTCGCGAACCGTGTACTCGCAGAACTCATCGATCACGTTCTTCGGCTGGTATCTGGGGATGATGTACTGCAGAAATCGAGCGGTTGTGCGAAGCAGCGTCGAATCGCGGTAGATGAGTTCGCGGATTCCGGGTTTGACAACCTTGAGGATGACGTCCTCGCCGGACCGCAGCTGCGCCCGGTGGCTCTGGGCGATGGACGCCGAACCGAGCGGTATTTCGTCGATCGAGGCGAAGATCTCTTCGATGGGTTGGCCGAGATCGTCCTCGATGATCACGCGGATCTTGTCGAAGCTCACGGGCGGGAGGTCGGAGAGCAGATTATTGCGCAGCTCATCGGTCACGACATCGGGCAGAAGATCCTTGCGCAAGCTGAGAATCTGACCGAGCTTGACATAGGTCGGCCCGAGGATCTCGAGTCGCCTGCGGAGCTGCTCCGGGTATGGCAGAACACGGATCTCGCTGTCGAGAAATGGTCGAATGAAGAAGGCGGTGAAAGCACGAAAACGATAGAAGATCCCGGTGTCGCCCCGTCTGCGAGCGGCGTCCACCGAGGCGACATAGCCACCAAAGACCAAAGCCGAGATATGCCGCAGCGTCGTTCGCCCACGACGCGCGAGATCCGGGATGTTGATATAACCCCGGCGCGAGGCCCGCCGCCGCCTATCCGGCGGTTCCTCACCCGATGCGGCGGCTACCGATGCCGGGATTTCCTCCATCACAGTGACTCTATCTGTTGCGGCCGTACTTCTCGTGCGACGAGACCCAATCGAGGGACGAGATCGCCGATGCAAGCGAGATCTCACCGGCGAGTGCGACCGCACCGATGATCTCGGCGAGCTTGCGGACCTTGCCCTTGCCCTCGCACCCGAGGATCTCGAGGCACTCGCGCTGGGTCGGAAGACCGACTCCACCGCCATAGGTGGCCACGATCAACGAGGGGATCGTCAACGAGATATAGAGATCACCTTCAGGAGTCAGCTCTGTGTAGATGATGCCCGAGCACGACTCGGCCACGTTGGCGACATCCTGACCGGTCGCGATGAACATGGCGGTGATGCCGTTGGGCGAGTGAGCGCCGTTGTTGTTCGCTCCCGAGATGAATGCGCCGACATTGGAAACCTGGGCGTGGTAGTTCAGGCTTTTCGGTTCGACCCGCATGTGCTGGACCAGGATATCTCGGGGAATCACCGCCTCGGCGGTGACCCGCTTGCCCCGGGTCCGCATGATGTTGATCTGCGAGTGCTTCTTGTCGGTGGCGAGGTTGGACTCGAGAAAGAACGAACGCACGGTGTCGATGTTGTCGAGCATCCACGAGCAGGCGGCGAAGGTGGCCCGGCCGACCATGTTCTGCCCGGCCGCGTCGCCGGTGGCGTAGTTGAACCGAAGATAGGCAAACTTGTTGGACAGGAAGATGTCGATGTCGAGTAATTTGGCCACGCTCGAGGTTGCCTCGGCCGCGCGCCGGATCTCGTCCATGTTCTCGTTGACCCAATCGCGGAAGTCGCGGGCCTCGCGAGCCGAGTCGAAGACAAAGACCGGTGCTCGCTGCATCCGATCGTCTGAGACCGTGGCGGTGACTCCACCCGAGAGGTTGAGGACCTTCATGCCGCGGTTGTATGACGCGACCAGAGTCCCTTCGGTGGTGGCCATGGGAATGATGAAATCCCCTTTGGCGTACTCGCCGTTGACCGTCACCGGGCCGGCGAGCCCGATGGGCACCTGGGCGACACCGATGAAGTTCTCGATGTTGCCGTCGGTCAGTCTCGGGTCGAACGACGACGCGAAGAGATGCTCCGGTTTCGCACCGGAAAACGACGTCAAGAACTCGCGGCGGGTCCGGATGATCTCATCCGAGTAATTGTCTTCCTTGTTATAGGGAACGGTGATCCGCTCCTCCTTGTGCTCGCGGATGGAGTCTTTGACCTTGAACGAGAGCCTCCCGAACGGGTTGGCTTCGAAATCGATGGTGATCGTGTGCTTTCCGATCTCGAGCGCAGCACCTTTCCAGAGCACGGTCATGACCTTGGCGAGCGGAAACTCGAGCGGATGATCCGGCGTCACCTCGGACGGGGTGGCGAGGCCATCGCTCCCGAGGTCGAAGACAACGTCACCCAGGGGGAGGACCTCATCGTCGATCCTGATCTCGTCGATCTTGGTCAGCACCGAATCGCTGAGACGATTCTTGAGGCTGAAACGGACGCCGCCTCCTTCGTTCTCGAGACTCCCGAAGGTGTAGAGCTGCTTCAATATGAGAGACGGGATCTTCACAGGCTTCCTCCATTGTCCGGTGCTGACGATCCGGCAGATTGTAACACCGGCGGCGCCGAGGAAACACGCCGCAGGGCGGCGTCCAGGCTACCTGCTTCCAAGCTTTTCTGCGAGCTTGTGCAATGGGCCCTGGACTTCCGGACGGAACCACTCACGCGCCATCTCCTCGATATCGCCTGACTTCGATTTCCGGACGATCTCCACGAGATTTCGACGAACGGTTTGTCGCGTGATCCGGAGGGCATGCGGAGGAAGCTCGGTGAGCGGCCGACACCACTCAACGGCCGCCGCCACAACCTGGTCACCCTTGACCACGCGATCCACCAGACCGATCTCGAGGGCTTCCTGCGGTCCCATCAGAATCCCGGTTTGGCAGAGTCTTTCAGCCTGTCTGGGGCCCACCACCCGGGCGAGCGCGTCGGCGACCCCCGTGGGCATGGGGATCCCGACCCGGACCTCGTTGAGACCGATGAAATACGGTCCCTCCGCCATCACCCTGAAGTCGCAGAAGATCGCGAGCACCGCGCCACCCGCCGGGCTGTGACCGGTGATCGCCGCAGCCACTGGAATCTCGGATTCCGCAATGGCTTCCATCGCGCCGAAGAAGAGATCGAGGGTGCGGACCATCTCTTCGTGATCGAAGGTCAGCAGCAGCGGGACATCGAGGCCACCGGTGAACAGGCCCTCGGATCCCGAGAGCACGAGCGCGCGGACGCCTTCGGACGGCGCCGCCGACACTTGAGAACACAGTTCTTTGAGAAGCTCCGGACTCAGGGCGTTGGCCGGTGGACGCGCAAGCCTCAATTCGCGGACTTTCCCGTGTTCGATGACCTCGATCATGACGACGCTCCATCAATCATTTTGACTCTCCCCAAAAGCGGTATCCGTGTCGGGCGCTGAATGTAGCACGCCGGTGAACACCGTCCTCGAAAGTGGACAGCGCTTGAATGATGAATGATGAATGATGAATGATGAATTTCATCACAGGTCATCCGGGTAGATATTGTGATGTCATTCATCATTCATCATTCATCATTCATAACTCCGCCGGGTGGCATCAAAGTTGCGTATTACCTTGACGAACCCACATGGAGGTCCCGATGTTTCGACACACCATACGCACCATCCTGCTCGCCACCCTGCTGCTCCTGCTCGCCGGCGCCGATGCCGAGGCCCAATGGCAGCGCCACTATGAGCCGAACGGTCAGGTCCGCTTCCGACTCGGCCTCTTCGAACCGATCGGCGGTTCCGAGGGCTGGGAAGGCGTCTTCGAGGGTTTCACCGGAGAACCATCCGACCTGAGGGACTTTGTCTGGGGCACCGATTTTCTCTGGCGGACCGGGCGCCACACGGCGGTGCTCTTCGGCTTCAGCTACTACGGCGGCGCCACCACCAGCTCGTACGAAGACTGGGTCGGCGATGACGGCAGCGAGATCCGCCACACCACCAACCTCTCCATCTCGGATCTCACCGCAGCGTTTCTCTACCGCTTCGGCGGCAATGGTGTCCGTCCGTATCTCGGTATCGGCGGCGGGTTCATCTGGTGGGAGCTCACCGACGAAGGCTACTTCATCGACTTCGGAGTCCCACAACAACCGGTTGTCTGGGCCTGGTACGGCGCCCGGGGAACGACCTTCGAGGCATTCGCCTTGGCCGGCATCGACATCCCGATCAACCCACGGTGGAGCATCATCATCGAAGGCCGGTACCGCTACGCCACCGATGAACTCGGTGGCGACTTCTCGGGCTTTGGGGAACTCGACCTCACCGGCTATGAGCTCACCGGCGGTTTCGGGGTCAACTTCTAGGAAGAGGCAACTGGGAACCAGGCACAAGGTGAGCCTCTTGCAAAAACCCTGTTTCCTGATAGTTCGTGGTCTCTGTGCCGGCGAGACGCCAGCACTACAAAAGGCATGAATCTCACGATCGAGTGCGAGGCTGACTCTGGCACCGGATGGCCCTCGAAATCACCCAGACCAAGTCAACTATGTGATGTCTTTGTGATGTCCGCCTTTGCGGTCTTTGCGACCTTTGTGTTTCAAAAATGAGCGCTTGTTTGATCAGAAACACCCCGAAGGGCAACCGTATCTGAGCAATGGGGGCTCGGTCCTCGAGCGGTACTCGGGCCTTCGGCTGATCGATCGAAGGTTCTCGAACGCACCACTTGTTGAAACGCAAAGACCGCCAAGATCACCAAGACGCCGCAATCGATCGCAATGATGGAGTGGGAACAGTTCTCGGCTTTCTCGTTGGTTGGACGCGATTCGATCGCAACGTTCTGGACCACAAGATGAGGGTAGGTCTTGACCCACCTTCAGTCGCCTATCGGCGACAAGGCGATTGCAACGTGAGCCTCTTGAAAGAGCCTCGGCTCCCCGAGAGTCGAATCTTGTGGTTTTGAAGCCGGCGCGACGGCGGATGCGGGAACGCGGCCGGCGTCCTGCGTGTTACGATGGATGTGAATGCCGCAAACCACTTCAGCAGCCACATGGCAGAACCGTCGTTCGACGGACTCGTACAAACAATCAGGAGGCAGTGAATGACCTCGAATCACGAGCAGCTCGAGCAGCAGACACCGAGCTTTGAGGAGCTTCAGAAGAGCCATCAGGAGTACGAGCAGCACCTCGAAGAGCTCAAGAAAAAGTCATGGCTCACCCCCGAGGAGGAAATCGAGGAAAAGCGCCTCAAGAAGCTCAAGCTGCAGATTAAAGACCAGATGGCGCAAATGCGCCGCGCGGTTTCCTGAATCGAACCCGGATGATCGCCCCTGAGGGTTGGGTATTTGTTTGGATCCCGGTGTGCTTGGGCGGCGGCGCCTTGCTTCTCGGTCTTTCTTGGCTTGGCTGGCCGCTCATCGCCCTGGGCCTTTTCGCGCTGTATTTTTTCAGGAATCCGGCTCGACACTGCGACCACAGCAACGAGGTCGCCTGTTCTCCGGCCGATGGCAAGGTCATCGTCGTCGGCAGCGCCCCCGACCAACTGGCCGAGAGAGGTCTCCCGAGACAGATCAGCGTCTTCATGTCGGTCTTCGATGTCCACGTCAATCGAGCGCCCATGGCCGGCGAACTCGTTGACTACCAGTACAACGAGGGTCGAAAGTTTTCCGCGTTCAAGGAAAAGGCGTCGCTCGAAAACGAGCAGAACCTGTCGGTCTGGGAAGGGCCGCTCGGCCGAATCGCTCTCAAGCAGATTGCCGGTCTGGTGGCGCGCCGGATCGTCTTCGATCACGCACTCGGCGACTCCGTCAACCGGAGTGATCGCATCGGCCTCATCCGTTATGGATCGAGGGTGGATATCTTTTTGCCCGACAATGCCCAGGCGCTCGTCCGGGTAGGTGACCGCGTCCGCGCCGGCGAGTCGCCGTTGGCCATCCTCGGCCGCTCCGCCGAATCGTGAGCCGCCCGGTCTTCCGCCGTCGCCCGGGCACTCAAAAGCTGCGCAAGGGTATCTATCTGATTCCTTCACTCTTCACGATGGCCAACATGTTCTGCGGCTTTCTCTCGGTCATCGAATCGAGTCGAGGCCACTTCGAGCCCGGTGAGGGTCATTTTGAGAAGGCTGCACTGCTGATTCTCATCTCGATCATCGCCGATATCCTCGACGGGCGAATCGCTCGAATGACCGGCGCCATTACATCTTTCGGGGAAGCCTACGACTCCCTCGCCGACGTCATCTCCTTTGGAATCGCGCCCTCGCTCCTTGCCTTCCAATGGGGGCTGTGGCAAGTGCCCCGGGTCGGCATGGCGATGGCCTTTCTCTTCCTCGCCGCCACATCAATCCGGCTCGCCAGATTCAACACGACGGCCCACGACAGCCATGACTTCTCGGGACTGCCGAGCCCGGGCGGCGCGGGGGCCGTGGCCATGATGGTGCTGCTCTCGCCGACCCCGGTGCAACACCCGTCCTTCATTCCAGTCGTCGCGGTGGTGGTCCTGAGCCTGGCGCTTCTCATGGTCTCCAGCCTTCCCTATCGCTCGTTCAAAGACTTCAAGATGCGACGGCAATGGCCGGTGCCCACTCTCTTCGCCATCGCACTCATCTTCTCGCTCATCACCCTCGATCCGCGTCTGCTGTCGATTTTCGCAGCAGTTTATATTCTGTCGGCTCCGTTCAGCCTCCTCACCCGAGGTCTGCGGCGCGGCAAAGAATCTCCTTCAATCGCACAACCACCCGGGAGCACCGATGGCATCGAAAATCCTGATCACTGATCCCTTGACCCTCATCGGACGCGAGTTCCTCCGGAGCCTCGAGAACGCTCACGATCTGGCGGTCGAGGTGGACTACCGTCACACCTCCGACGATGACGAGCATCAGATCGCGGAACTCGGGGCGAAACCGGGGCTGGTCCCCCCTCTTGATGATCCCGCTGAGATCGCCGGGCTCGGAATCGTCGTCGTCACGAGTGATACCGAAACCGAACGCACCGGGCACCTCGAGAATCTTCTGATCCGCCACCCGGAAGTGGCGCTGGTGGACGTCAGCCGCCTCCCCAGACTGGCCGAACTGACCATCCCCGCCATCGGCGAGACAGTCGAAACCACCGATCGGTGGCACCTGCGGGTTGCCCACCCGTCGCTCGTCGCCGCGGCCAAGATCCTCATCGCGCTGCGGCCGCTCGAACCCATCCGCGGCTCCGTCGCGGCTGTGGACCCGGTCTCGATATTCGGTCGCGGCGCGCTGGAAACCATGGTGGAGCAGGCGGGTCGCCGGATACAGGGCGGAGAGCCCGAACACGACATCGACGGCCATGTCCTCGCCTTCAACCAGGTGGCCGTCGACGCCGATGCCCTCACCGAAGAGGCCGCCGAACTCATCCCGGGCACCCCATTGGCCGTGACCCGCACCCTCTCGGGTTGTTTCCACGGCCATGTGGCTCACATTGCTATCGAACTCGCCGACGGGGTGGACGACCCCGAGCTTCGCGAGGCCTTCGAAGCGGCCGACGACATCGTCATCGGCGAACCACCGATCAGTCTCGAGGTCGTTCCCGATCGGGACCACGTCCTGCTCGCCCCACCACAGCTTTCACCCGACCGGAGAATCGTCTCCATGACCGCGATGATGGACGGTCTGAGGCTCGGGGGAGCGTTGACGGCGGTCGAGATTCTGCGCGCGATGACCATCAACTGAAACCTAAGATGAGCGGTTCTGCCGGATGAGATGTGCCAAGATCTTGATGCTCTGGTGCTTGCGAAAAGCGCAGGCATACCCGTTGGTATTCCGAGCATTTCCGCAAGTATCCAGAGCCCAAGAGATTGGTACAGGTCGCCGGTGAGAATCGCTCATCTTAGGTTATATACGCTAGAATGCCGCCTCAACGCGAGTCCGGCACCAAGGAGGTCGACATGAGCAGTCCGTTGCTTGATCTGGAGCCCAAGCTCCTGTGGCAGCATTTTGATGGAATCCGACTGATTCCACGCCCCTCAAAACACGAAGAAGAAATCAGCGCCCACGTCGAAAAGTGGGCCTCCGACAAGGGTTACGAGCTGCAGAAGGACGAAGCCGGATCCATGGTGATCAGAATCCCGGCCACCGAGGGTCACGAGAATGCCGAGACCGTCGTGCTCCAGGGCCATCTCGACATGGTCTGCGAGAAGAACTCCGATGTCGAACACGACTTCATGACCCAAGGCATCGAGGTTGAGGTCGATGGCGACTGGGTCCGCGCCATGGGAACCACCCTTGGCGCCGACAACGGGATCGGGCTCGCCGCCGCCATGGCGCTTGCCGATGACCCGGCTGTGGTCCACGGACCGCTGGAGATCCTCGCCACGGTCGACGAAGAGACCGGCCTCACCGGGGCGAAGATGCTCGACGCCTCGATGATCAACGGCAGGATTCTCCTCAACCTCGACACCGAAGAAGACGGCGCGATCTATATGGGCTGCGCCGGCGGCGCCGACACCGACGCCTTTCTCAAGATCTCCCGTCGCCGCGGACTCTTGGGATCGGTCCCGGTCAATCTCGCCATCCGCGGTTTGGCCGGCGGTCACTCGGGGCTCAACATCATCGAGAATCGGGCTAACGCCATCAAGCTCGCGACTCGCGTTCTCCAGGCCGCCCTCTACGCCGACATCGATGTCGATCTGGTCTCCATCGATGGTGGGTCGAAGCACAACGCCATCCCGCGTGAGTGCTTTGCCGTCTGCCGTCTCGACAAGGGCGCCATCGACGGCTTCCGAGAGATCGCCGACGCCTGCGCCGCCGAATTCCGCGAAGAATTCACCGCCACGGATCCGGACCTCAGCGTCGATATCGAAGAGATGGATGACGACGACGCGACCCGCCAGGTCCTCAATGTGCACGCCCGTGACCGGCTGCTCCGTCTGCTCGACGCCCTCCCGCACGGTGTCCAGACCATGTCCCGCGACGTCCCCGGTCTGGTGGAGACCTCGACCAATTTTGCCGTGGTCGAGACCCAGGAGGACGGTCTCAAGTTCGTCACCTCCCACCGATCCTCGGTCATGCCCGCCCTCTTCGCCCTGCGCCGCTCGGTGACCTCGAACTTCCGCCAGGCCGGCGCCCAGGTGAGCTATGACGAACACTACCCCGGTTGGCAGCCCAACCCCGACTCGGCCATCCTCAACCGTTCGGCGGATGTCTATGAAAAACTCTTCGGCGAGCGACCCAAGATCAAGGCTATCCACGCCGGGCTCGAGTGCGGTCTGCTTCTGGACAAGATCCCGGGAATGGATGCGGTCTCCATGGGTCCCCAGATCGAGGGCGCCCACTCCCCCGATGAGTGCGTGCAGATCTCCTCGGTGGCGAAGTTCTACAAACACGTCGCCGCGCTTCTCGAAGACCTCGCATAGGCGAGGCGACGCTCACAACCCAGCCCCGGGCTCAGCCCGGGGCCTTTCTTTCCTCAGTTCAATTTTTGACCATCGGTTCGCAGCGAACCGATGGTCAAAAATTGAAAAGACGACAATCTTGAACACCCAACATCGAACTCATTCACAATAGAACCCGTGAGAACCACAGTCCCAGAACCGAACCCGGTCATCACCGCCATTCTTCTCGGTGTTTCCACCGTGGTTTCGCAGGCCCTGCTTCTCCGCGAGGCCATGGCCGCGATGGGCGGTTCGGAGATGGCGTGGGGCCTGGTCATGGCGCTGTGGCTCGGCGGGATGGGCGCCGGTGCTCGGCTCGGTGTACGTCTCGGGACAATTGGATTCGCCATCCCGCTTCCCGCCATCACCCTCGCGCTTGCGGGCGCCGGCACCATTCTCTTCCGCGCGGCGCCGGCGATTCTCGGAGCGGCACCCGGTGAAGCCATCACCACCTGGCACGCGGTCTGGCTGTGGGCGCTCGCCATCATCCCCGCCGCCGCCACCGGAGGCTTCGGGTTCCCGATTCTTGCCGGTCAGCTCGGTGGAACGGGGCCCGGCCGAGCCTACACCCTCGAGGCCGTCGGCGCCCTGCTCGGCGGGACGATGCTCAGTATCGCGTTGACGACCCTCGGAACGGGTGCCGCATTCGTCATCGCCATCGGCATGGTCGGCGGTGCGATCCTGTGGCCGCACCGGCGGGTGCTCGCGGCGCTGCTCATGCTCGGGAGCGCGACCGCCGCCATGCCTGCGGGCGACGCGCTCGCCCGTGCCACGTGGCGCTGGGCGGACCACCCCGGGGCATTCGGCAACTGGGCTGAGACGCGGCACCAGCGGCTCGAAGCCTCCACCGGCCCGCCCATCAACCTCTATGCCGACGGTCGCCTTGCCGCGAGCTACCCCGACCCATACACCACCATTCCCCGGACCCATCTGATGCTGCTGCTCCACCCCGCACCGCGGCGCATCCTCGCCGTCGGATGCACCGCCGACGGCAGCGCCGAAGCCATGGTTCGACATCCCGTCACCGAGATCGTCCTGGTCGACGAGGACCCGCAGCTCGGTCTTCGCCTTGGCGACTGGTACCCCGACGAGTTCCGCACCATCATGTCGAACCCGAAGCTGACCGCACGGTCCACCGACCCGTTGCGCGCGATCAGAAACACCGGCGATCTCGACCTGGTGATCCTCGCCGACGGCGACCCCATCAGCCTGCGCGCCAACCGGACCCGGACCGTGGAGTTCCTCCGCAGCTGCCGCCGCGCCATGAACGAGAACGGAGTCCTCTTGATGCGAGTCGGTGTCGGCGACACCTACCTCGGGGGAGTCGGCGGTGAGCTCTTGGCAACCCTGGCGAGCACGCTCAAAGAGGTCTTTCCACAGGTCACCGCCATCCCCGGAGAGGCGGTGCTCTTGGTGGCGGGCGTCTCGGAGAACCCCCTCGACACGTCCGACCACAGCCTCATGGAGCGCCGCCTCGACCGCCCCGAAATCGACGATCAGCTGCACCCCGCCCTGCTGACAGTGCTTCTCGATCAGGACCGCCGGATCGGGTTGGCCGCATTTATCGACGATGCAAAACGAGCTCCAAATACTCTGCGGCACCCTCGGGCGGTGCCCATCGCCGCCCGGCTGCACGAGTCGCGCTCCCAACAAGGAATGGCCTCATCTCTTGCCGAGATCGGTCGGCGGCTTCCGATCACCCTCGGCGCCACCGCGGCCGCAGCAGTGGTCTGCCTGCTTGCGCTCGCGCTCGCGGGCGGCACCGCCATCCGGGCGACCGCTGCCGCCTCGGTGATCGGTTGCACCTCCATGGGCTGGTGGATGCTCCTCATGGCGACCTGGCAGGCCACCCGCGGATCGATCTATGCCGAGGTCGGAGCGCTGACCGGCGTCTTCATGGCCGGGGTCGCAGCGGGGGCATGGGCGAGCCTTCGGAGCGGCCGGCAGGCGCGGATCATTCCCTGGGTTGTCGGCGCTGGAGCCGGGCTGTCCATGACGCTGGCCACCGGGCTCGCCGACCGCGCGCCCCTGGCGCTCGTGCCGGTTCTGCTCGTCATCGGGGGCATCCTCACCGGCGCCGCCTTCCCCGGCCTCGGCGAACTCGCGAGCGGTGGTTCCGGCCGCCGTGGCGCGGGCCTCGCCTTCGCCGCCGACGAGATCGGCGCCGCAATTGCAGCGTTGGTCATCGGCACCGTTGCCATCCCCACGATCGGGATGACGGCGACCGCGGTCGGGTTGGCTGTGCTGGGGTTGGCTGTGCTCCCGGCGGTGATGAGGGCTTGAGGGATTAGGGGCTTAACCGTTCACCACCTCAAGCCCGACGCCGGTGGGCACAGTGATGCCGAAACCAACTCATTCGCCCCAACGCCAGCTCATGCGGTAGGTCGCCCACCGGTGCGCGTGATGACCAAGTCCCAGCCCCGGCCTTCTGGGACGCCCCTGGCGTCCCAGCGTCGCACGGGCAGCGTGGTCATACGAGGGAAACCGGAAAGACTGAGACCACGCTGCCCGCGCGAGCGGCGGCCTCCTTCCGAACCGGAGCAGCCGATTCTCGGCACCCTCCCCGTGGATTGCCCGGTATGACAATGTGCGGGAGGGAACGCAGAGCCGGAGGGCTTCTGGGACACATTGTCAAACCCGGCACGTCCCGGTGGGGCGTTTTCGAAGAAGGGTTTGTGATCCCCCGAATTACATCCGCACCATCCGTGCCAGATGGGACCTGACAACTATCGCGGTACCTCGATCGCGACCCCGCGTTCACGAAACACTTTGTATCGTTCCCCGACCTCTCTTCCAAGCTTGTTAGCCTCGTCCGACAAGTCACCATCCGGCGACGGGACACGATGCACAACGCTTTCGACTAATTCGGCGCCACTCCCGCTGACTCTCCGCAACACCGTTGCTTTGTGGGTCCTCGACATGGGTTCCATCTGGCTCATTCTCTTCAGGTCGGCCCAAAACTCTGGTGATCCCGTTTCCGGTGAAGGAACCCTCTCAGTTGCCAACACATAAAGAACCGCATCTCCGTCTTCCCGAACCAGGATGGGTGAACTCCGCTCGCCCACGTACACCTCGCGCCCTCCAAGATCGAACACGGCCGTGTTGCTTGGGGCGGGTTCTCCGAAGAACATTGCGAAGGCCCAGGGTTTAATTGAGCGGCTAGACACAGATTCAGGCTTCCTGTTGCGATCAACGAACGGATTCCAAAATCTCGAGATCGATGAGGTCCTTGGCACGTCCGGAAGCACGTTTGTTTCGAATCAGTTCCGAACGTCCGATCACTGGAATGGCGAGTCCTTCCAGATTCACGACAACCTTCGATTTCCACGCATCTTCAAACTCAACACCGCTGATCCCCGTCATCAGGTCAATTCGTCGCGGAGGCAAACCAATTTGGTAGACGATGTCGGGTTCCTCGAGATCATGACTGGAGATTCCGTGTTCTGCAACCGGGGCCCCGAATTCAAAGAGCGCTTGGAGAATCCTCTCACTGTTTTCTCGACTCGGTCTGATCCAGATATCGAAGTCACCGGTCGCGCGGGGTACACCGTGAACTGCCATCGCGTGCGCGCCGACGACGAGAAACTCAGCGTCGGCATCAATCAACGCACGGATCATTTCGAGGAAGTCTCGGTTAAGAGCGGGTTGCGTCATTGACCTTTACGGAAGACTTGGCCCGGTGCGTTCTCTCGGTCATATTCAGGAAAGCTGCGACCAGCCAGAACCCAACCGCGTTCCGCGAGCTCCCACATCATAGTCAACCGCTCTTCAGGTGAGGTCGATTGAGACAGGTCATTCGAAGGCTCTTCTCCAAGGCGATAGACCTTCACCGGCCAGTTGCTCCGAGTTCGATTGCGAGATGGTGAAGTCTTTTCCATTGAATAAATTATAGCCAATCCAAACGTCAAACTCCAACCTCGCATGCGCCATGCGTGCCAGTGGTGCATCCGATCTCTTCCGGATCGGCCATGGCATTCGGAGAGGTTTGCGGGCACCGAGCCTGCCGACCGAATGACTTGATCGGCGAGGCATTTGAGTGGTGCCGGCACCCGGATCACGAGAGAGATTGCGATCCCGGCGGCTTCGAGAGCCTTGCGGTGGGCGATGAGGCCGGGTTGCTGGACAGGGTCACCTCCTGGTTGTTCATGCCCTCCCCCCAGCCGCTGGGATGGCTCATGTCAAGGGTCGCCTCCG
>RCND010004689.1_pt1 | contig 14654 bp, 11 predicted proteins | sample 2041351 | NCBI WGS metagenome assembly RCND01 (sample SAMN09708230, study PRJNA481090) | Marine sediment metagenome, whole genome shotgun sequencing project. | biome: marine sediment; feature: ocean; material: sediment; isolation source: Sewage treatment plant 12B marine sediment (STP12B) ...
ATTAAGAGACGATCAATTTGATCCACCTATTGAAATGTTTGAAGAACAATTCGGCAAAGTGTCAAGATCCTTAGAAGTATTATACGAAGGTGTATTAGTACTAGGAACAGATATTTTATTAAAGTGGGAGATGGCAAAAAATATGATGCGTCCTAAAAGTGATTCTACTAAGGTTAAAATGAATTACGCTATAACTGCTCCTAGAATGTATCAGGGTAGGATAGAGTCTTTAGTTAGCAAGTGTACGGGCTTTGCAGACATGATACAGTTAACACATTTAAAGTTACAACAAGTATTACAAAGAATGATACCTGATGGTGTTTATTTAGATGCAGACGGTATAAATGAAGTTGACTTAGGTAATGGTACAAACTATAATCCTCAGGAAGCATTAAACATGTTTTTTCAGACAGGTTCTATAATAGGTAGATCATTTACACAAGAAGGAGATATGAATCCAGGTAAAGTACCTATTCAAGAAGTTCCAACAGGTAGTGGTGGTCAAAAATTACAAACTTTAATTTCTACTTACAATTATTATCTACAAATGATAAGAGATGTAACTGGATTAAATGAAGCTAGAGATGGTTCAACGCCAGATTCTAGAGCATTAGTGGGCGTACAAAAATTAGCTGCTGCCAACTCAAACACAGCAACAAGACATATATTAGACTCAGGTTTATATTTGACAAGAGAAACTGCTGAATGTTTATCTTTAAGAATATCAGATATTTTAGAATATCATCCAGCTAAAGAAGCTTTTATTCAAAAAATAGGAGGATTCAATGTAGCTGTTTTAGATGAATTAAAAGACTTACATCTTCATGACTTTGGTATATCTATAAATTTACAACCAGATGATGAGGAAAAAGCTGTTTTAGAAAACAATATTCAAGTAGCTTTAAGCGGTGGGTTAATAGATCTATCTGATGCAATCGATATTAGACAAGTTCACAATTTGAAATTAGCTAATCAATTGCTAAAAATAAAGCAAAAGAAACGTCAAGAAAGATTACAAGCAGAGCAACAGGCTAATATACAAGCACAAGCGCAAGCAAATGCTCAAGCTCAACAAGTAGCTGCTCAGGCTGAGATTCAAAAGGATCAAGCGTTGTTTGCTACGAAGGCTCAACTAGAAACATTAAAAGGAGATATTGAGGCTAAACGAATAGGTATTGAAGTGCAAGCTAAAAAAGATTTAATGGAAATTGAATTTCAATACAACATGAAACTCAAAGGTATTGAGGTTGATAACATGAAGTCTAAAGAAAAAGAAATAGAAGATCGTAAAGATCAAAGAACAAGAATACAGGGGTCGCAACAAAGTGAAATGATTTCACAGAGACAAAACGATTCTCCTGCCACTAACTTTGAATCGTCTGGTAACGACGTAATAGGAGGAGGGTTTGACTTAGGTGCGTTTGAACCTAGGTAATAATACAAGTAATACTAATTTTATAATATTTTATCATGCCAGAAACAAATCAAGAGCCTGTAGTTGAAGAAACTAAAGACCAACCAAAACCAATGTCCCTGAACGAAGATGGTGACATTAAGATGGATTTAGGAATGTTACAAAATCCTAATCAAGAAAAACCAATAAAGGATGCCAATCAAGAGCAAGAAACAACAAACGTGGTTGCAGATAAACCAACCGAGCCTGTACAAGAAGTGGAAAAAGAAATACCACAACAACCAGAGCCCGTTCAAGATGAGCCTGAATCCTTTCTTGAAGAAATAACAGACGAAGAAGTAGAAGAAAAAGCAGAGACAATAGCAGAAGAAATTCAGCAAGCTGTTGTTGAGCAAGATCTTGGAGTTCCATTACCAGAGAATATACAGAAAGTTGTAGATTTTATGAATGAAACAAATGGATCATTAGAAGATTATGTAAAGCTTAATCAAGACTATAGTCAATTAAACGAGACTCAGTTGCTAAGAGAATATTATGAAAATACAAGACCTCATTTAGATAGAGACGATGTAGATTTCATGATGGAAGATAACTTTTCTTATGATGAAGACATAGATGATGAGAGAGATGTAAGACGTAAAAAGCTTGCACATAGAGAAGAGCTTGCAAAAGCAAAAAATCATTTAGACGGTATGAAGTCTAAATATTACGAAGAAATTAAAGGAGGATCTAAGTTAGCTCCCGAACAAAAGAAAGCGGTAGATTTTTTCAATCGCTATACAAAAGAAAATGAAGAAGCGACTCAATTAGCTGAGAAGACAACGCAAACATTTTTAAATAAAACAGATAATGTTTTCAATAATGATTTCAAAGGTTTTGATTATCAAGTTGGAGAAAAGAAATTCCGTTTTAAAGTAAAAGATGCAGCGTCCACTAAAGAGAACCAAAGCGACATTAACAATTTCATCGGGAAGTTCTTGGGGAAAGATAATCAAATGTCAGATGCTAAAGGTTATCATAAGGGATTATTCACGGCTATGAATTCAGATGCAATCGCAGAACACTTTTATGAGCAAGGTAAAGCCGATGCCATGAAAACAAGTATTTCAAAATCTAAAAATGTGCAGATGGGCGCGAGAGGTGTCCATGAAGAAGTTGCGCAAACAGGAGGATGGACTATGAGAGCAGTTGATTCAGGAGGGAGTGATTCAAAATTAAAGATTAAAAGTTTTAAACACATTAAATAACAAATTATGGCATTTGCAACATCCCCCGCTACATTAGCGAATTTAGCACATTTAACACCGAGACCTGTAAAAGGTTTATTCGGAGACAACTATCTGTCAGTAGCAGATATGGATTTTACACAACAATTTTTACCAGAGGTATACGAAAAAGAAATTGAGCGTTTTGGAAACAGAACAATCACTGGATTTTTACGTATGGTAGGAGCAGAAATGCCAATGGCATCTGATCAAGTAGTTTGGTCTGAGCAAGGAAGATTACATATCGCTTATGATACTGTACTTTCTGCAGGAGCAGCGGCTAAAACAATTTCATTACCTTCTCCAGGAGCAGATGGAAAAGTACCTTTATTAGGACCTGGAATGACAGTAGTTATTGCAAAAGGTAATGTTACAGTAAAAGCATTTATTAAGTCTTTAGTTCCAATTGGAGCGGCTGTAATTCAAGCTTATAACATTGAAGTATACGATACAGCAAATGGACAATTGCCAGCAGCCTTAACAGGTGCAGTAGCAGGTGCTCCACTTAGCTTATTCGTTTTTGGTTCTGAATATGGAAAAGGATCTAGTTTAGCTGGTAATTCAGTTGATGCATCTTTTACTACTTTCAGTAATAAGCCAATTATCTTAAGAGACAAGTATGAAGTTAACGGTTCAGACGTTGCTCAAATTGGATGGGTTGAAGTTACTACCGAAGTTGGTGGTGGAGGATACTTATGGTATTTAAAATCAGAGCATGAATCTAGAATTCGTTTTGAAGACTACTTAGAAATGAGTATGGTTGAAGCAACGAATGCTAAAAGTGTTTTTACCGATGCAGCTGGAGCTACTATTGAAGGTATGCAAGGTTTATTTGGAGCTTTAGAAGAAAGAGGATTAGTGTATAACAATCCAGACTTTGGTTCGGTAGCAGCAGGTAAAGGACTAGATGAATTCGATGTAATTTTAGAAGAGTTAGATAAGCAGGGAGCAATTGAAGAGAACATGATGTTCTTAGATAGATCTACTTCATTATCTATTGATAACATGCTAGCTAACCAAAACTCTTATGGAGCAGGAGGTACGTCTTACGGTGTGTTTGATAACTCAGAAGAAATGGCTTTAAACTTAGGATTTTCTGGATTCAGAAGAGGTTCTTATGACTTCTATAAAACTGATTGGAAATACTTAAATGATTCTACAACTCGTGGATTAATTGCTGATATTAAAGGAGTTATTGTTCCAGCTGGAACTTCAACTGTATATGATCAACAATTAGGACAGAACATTTCAAGACCATTCTTACATATCCGTTATAGAGCTTCAGAGGCTGATGACAGACGTTTGAAATCTTGGGTAACTGGTTCAGTTGGAGGAAATTATACAAGTGATGCCGATGTTATGAATGTTCATTTCTTATCAGAAAGAACTTTATGTACACAAGCAGCAAACAACTTTGTATTGTTGAAGGCTCTATAAGATTATATTATTGTAATGTTACCCTCGTTAAAATTACGGGGGTAATTATTACTCTTAAAAACTACGACAATAGCCTATATATACTAATAGTAGCAGGCTATCGTCACACTAATTAACAATTATATTATATTATATTATGGCTACAAAAGCACAAAAGCAAGCACCAAAAGTAGAACAAGCATGGGAAATTAAATCTCGGCTATACGAATTAGCACCCGAAAGAGGGACGCCAATTATATTCACACTGCCTACATCACATAGTTCGAAGGCAAAAATGTTATACTTTGATAAAGATTTAGGTTACGAAAGAGAACTTAGATATGCAACAAATCAAAGGTCAGTCTTTTTAGACGAACAGGTTGGACAATGCATAATGGGTAGAATTATATTTAGAAACGGAATACTTAGAGTTCCTAAGGAAGAAGTGGCTTTACAAAAACTATTATCTTTATATCATCCTGCATTAAAAGATGGTATATATACAGAATACAAACCAGCCGAAAATGCAAGTAATGAAGTAGATTGGATTGAATTTGAATTAGAGGCTTTAAACATGGCTAAAGGATTAGATTTAGAACAATCAGAAGCTATACTAAGAGTTGAAGTTGGAGCAGGCGTAACAGAATTATCATCATCTGAATTAAAAAGAGATATACTAATTTTCGCTAAAAGAAATCCTAATTTATTCATGCAATTAGCAACAGACGAAAATACTTTATTAAGAAGTTTTGGAGCTAACGCAGTTGAAAAAGGAATATTAAATTTATCACAAGACCAAAGAACTTTTACTTACGGTAAAGGAGGTCGAAAAGTAATGACTGTACCATTTGATGAGCACCCATATTCTGCTTTATCATTGTTCTTTAAAACAGACGAAGGTATGGAACTTTACAAAGCAATAGAAAAGAGACTTAAATAGTCACCTTTATGGTAATAGGCTGCCGAGAGGTGGCCTATAACTATATTAAACAAATAACAAATTATGGCTGTAAGCGTAGATACTGTTTATCAAAGAGTGTTGGCAATCCTTAGTAAGGAGCAAAGAGGATATGTCACACCTCAAGAATTTAATCTTTTTGCCAATCAAGCAATGCTGGATATATTCGAGCAATACTTTTATGATATTAATCAGTTTAGCAGATTACCCGGTAATGATACTGAGTTTTCAGACATGCTTAATATGCTTAATGAAAAAATAAACATCTTTGAAAAGACGGATGTTATGACTTTTGCAACACCTTACTGGACTGCACCTGCAGATCTTTACAGAATAGGTACGATCTTTTCTACCTCTACAGTTAATGATAGATTTGGAGTGGCTGTCGAAACAATTACAGAAGCAGAACGAATAAACTTTAACGAATTTCTTTACATTAATCAATCTAGATATACTAAGCCAGTCGATTCAAGACCTGTGTTTGTAGCTAGTGATGCTGGGTATAAAGTGTATGGTAATGCACTATTAACATCTGGTGTATCATGTAATTATATAAAAATACCTTCTGAAGTTTCCTGGAATTACCAAATGGTATTCGGAGAAGCGTTATATAACAGTGCAGATTCAGTTGACTTTGAATTGCATGAGTCAGAAGAAACAGAGTTAGTAATAAAAATACTAGCATTCGCAGGATTAGCTGTTCAAGACATTGGTATGTACCAAGTAGCTAACCAAATCGAAAATCAAACTAACCAACAAGAAAAGCAATAATAGATGGCATTAATAAATAATACACCACAGCAATATTACTTAGGTCCAGACGATGAATGGAATAGTAATGACGAGGATTATGGTAGCTATCAATTTGTTAGCATTAAAGATATTATAAACAATTTTATAGTAGCTTATGTTGGGCAAGATAAATTAATAACAAAAGTAAAAAGAACGGATGTAGCTTACTGGGCACAGAGAGCTATACAAGAATTTAGCTTTGATACATTGCCTCAAGACAAATCAATTGAGATAGAAGTACCACCAGCGCTTTATATGGTACTGCCACAAGACTACGTGAGCTTCACTAAGGTATCGTGGACTGATCAAAGTGGTGTTGAAAGAATATTATATAGAACAAACTTAACGAGCAACCCAGAAGCCATTATTCAAGACAGTAATTTTGAGTATACTTTTGATCAAACAGGTAATTTACCTTTAGCTCAACAATCAGAAACTTTAAAAAGATGGAATAGCGGTAATAATTCTGCATTCCCATTAGGGAGTAGAGGCGTTGGCGGCCAGTGGGATTTGCAAAACAATCCTGATCTGTTGTCTTTATATGCTTACGGGTGTAGATTTGGTCTTGAACCAGAACAAGCTCAAGGAAATGGTGTGTTTTATATAGATCCTAGTAAAGGAGTTATAAGATTCAGTTCAGATGTAAGAGGTAAAGTTATTACTTTAAAATACATAAGCGATGGTTTAGGATCTGCAGAAGATATGACTGTACATAAATTTGCAATGGATGCTATTGAAAAGTATATAGCTTTTTCTATATTGTCTACAAGATCAAATATACAAGAATATTTAGTAGCTAGATTCAAGAAAGATGCATCGGCTGCAAGAAGAAATGCAAAAATTAGATTATCTAAACTTCAATCTGACTTAATGGTTCAAGTTATGAGAAATCAATCAAAATGGATTAAATCTTAAATTTAATGGCAGAGCTAATACATACGTTTACATCAGGTAAGATGAACAAAGACCTTGACGAAAGGTTAGTTCCAAATGGAGAATATAGGGATGCTTTAAATTTAGAAATTGCATCATCAGAAACATCTCAAGTAGGTGCTTTTCAGAACATAAAAGGAAACTTAGAAAAAAATAACAAAACTTTTAACCCGGTTACCGGAGAAAGAACAACGTGGACAACTGATTACATAACTGATTTAGTTAATCCTGTATGTATAGGAGCGAAAGCAGATGAGAATTCAGATGAGGTATATTGGTTTATAGCATCGGAAAACGTAAGTGTAATTGCTTCTTATAATACTATAACTAAAGTAACATTACCTTTAGTTGTAGATACGCTAAACATTTTAAAATTTACCTCAACTAAATTAATTACAGGTATAAACATAATAGAAGGTATGCTTGCCTGGACAGATAATCAAACTGAGCCAAAGAAAATAACTATTAAAGAATGGGTGGGTTCTACACCTAATTTTATTTTTCATTCAAAAGTATACGGGAGAAATTTTATAGAATCAGATATAACTGTAATAAAGAAATACCCTTTACAATACCCTTTACAACCACCTACAATAACTGCTTTTTCTACATCTCAAAAAACCCCTAATGGAGAAGTTGCTGTAGTATCTACGCAGGCAAACACAAATTTTGCAGAAATAGCCCCTAATTCAGGAGGAGCTATTGTCGCAATGACATCCTTATCCCCTCCGTTGACAATAAACTGGATTGGGCAAAACTTGCCATACTATCAAGTTGGGCAGATACTTATATTTTCATTAAGCACAAATGATCCTTTATTAACAGATGCTGTTATTAGAGTTTCTGTGGCTAGTATTATAGGCGCAGGCAACACTCAAAGAGGAGCTATTGTAAATATATTAACAGTTGGGCCAGGGTCTGAAAATCAAACATTAACAAATAGTTTATTTGATGTAACATTAGAGCAAGAAGAAGCTTTCTTTGAATTTAGGTTTGCTAGATTTGGCTACAGATATAAATACAAAAACAATGAGGTTTCAGCGTTTTCTCCGTTTACAAATCCAGCGTTCATCCCGGGAGCATTTGATTATCAACCAAAACAAGGCTATAATCTTGGTATGGTTAATAGAATAAGACAATTACAAATATCTAATTTTAGACCAACCGATTTACCTGTTGATGTAGTTGAAATAGATATACTATATAAAGCAACAAACAATTCTAATGTATATGTAGTTGATTCTTTTAAGGAAGAAGACTCAGAGTGGTACTTTAATAGCTTTGAGATTAAAACAGAGATAATAACATCGGTAGTACAAAGTAATCAAATATTAAGACCTTATGATAATGTGCCTAGAAAAGCGCTTGCTCAAGAAGTAACTGCTAATAGATTAATATATGGTAATTATACTCAAAACTTTAACTTATTAAATTCTCAAGGAGAATCACAGCAAGTAGATATTGAAGTAAGCACAGACTCTAAGCTTATAAGCACTTCTAAAGATAGTTATGGGAATTCCCTAGGAGTTAGCATTGACGGTAACGTTGTATTCGAATCAGTAAAGTCTATTAGAACTTATCAAGTGGGAGTAGCTTATATGGATGACTATGGTAGAACCACACCTGTTTTTACAGGTAAAAATGCTTCTATAATGATACCTAAAGCATCTGCTTCACAAGCAAGTACTTTATCAGTAAAATTAGCTAGCAGTACGGCTCCTTATTACGATCAACAAGAACAATTTCCTACATTTAAGTATTATATAAAAGAAACTTCTCAAGAATATTATAATCTTGCTTTAGATAGATTTTATAATGCAGAAGATGATAATCTTTGGTTATCTTTTCCTTCAGCGGAAAGAAACAAAGTAGCAGAAGGCGATTTTATAACTCTTAAAAAGGAGCATGATAGTGTAAATCCCGTAACAGAAGAGGCTAGGTATAAAATTATAGCTATAGAAAACGAAGCGCCTTTATATCTAAAAGAAACAAAATTATCAATGGGGACTATGGATAGTACTTTTTTTTTAATTGGGTTTCCAATAGAAGGTACTAATGAAGTAGTAGTTTCAAAAGAAGATTTTGATAAAACTTTTGGAACAGAAGCAAGAACAAGGTCAGGTCTTATATTTAGAATAAAAAACGGAGGTACCGTAAGTGACTATTATAAAATAAGTACATTTGCTTTAATTGAGGATACAAAAGTCAGAATACAATCTTCTACGATTTTTGGACCAGATATGAATTTTACTTCAACAGAACCTTTTGGATTTAGCAACGCAACCCCTGGCTTGCAAATAGAATTAGCTTCTATAGAAAGTATTAATAAGCCTGAGTTTACAGGTAGATTTTTCGTAAAAGTATATCAAGATCTTGTATTGCAAGATAAAATAGCAGCATCTGGTTCAGCTATAAACGCAGCTTACGCTAGAAAAGCATTAGGTTATGCTTATTGGGTAGACGAACCTTTTCAGAACGAAAATTGGTGGCAAAACACTTGGACAAATCCAGATGCGCAAGGCAGCAAGGATCGTTTGTTTTTTAATTACACAAACACTAAGCAAAATTCAAACGCAAACGGTAATGTAGAAATAGGTAGTGGCGAAATAAATATAGCTTGGTCTGGCGGTTATGGTAGAAAAAGAGAAGGTTTTGGAATAGATGTTCAAAATCCAGCTTTATTAGAGCAGCTAAATACAAACGGAGTATTGTTTAGATTTATAGATGCGGGTAACGGGATAAAAGACCCTACCGATGCAATATACCAGGTTACCAATACGGATGAACAAAAAGGTCTTGTTTATACTACACAAACAGCTTGGGGTAATGATGATAATGCAACTAATCAAATAACTAATTGGAAAATAACATTCAATAAAGTAGGTACACAGGCTGGTTTAGATTGGAGCCCGATAGGACAAGGAGGTATTTCTGAATGGAGTTCAGGTAATTCTTCTAATCCTAGTGGATACATAGGTATTGAATTTATAGAAGTGAGTGACAGTGGTGATTCTTTTACGACTAACAATCCTGCTATATTTGAAACTGAACCTAAAGAGGCTGTAGAGTTAGATATATATTACGAAGTGCCAGGAGCTTATCCTAAATCCGAGCATGGAAACACGCATGTTTTACCTTGGTTTAATTGTTATTCATTTGGTAATGGAGTGGAATCTGATCGTATTAGAGATGATTTTAATCAGCCAACAATAAACAATGGAGTTAAAGCTTCCGCCGTACTAGATGCGCCTTACGAGGAAGAGGTTAGATTTAATGGATTAATATTTTCACAAATATTTAATTCAACTTCCGGAGTTAATGGTTTAAATCAATTTATTCAAGCAGAATCAATAACTAAAGATGTAAATCCAGAGTATGGAAGCATACAAAAACTTCACTCTAGAGACACTAACTTAGTAACATTGTGCGAGAATAAGTCAATGAAGATATTGGCCAATAAGGATGCTCTATTCAATGCTGACGGCAGTACTAACATAACTTCTAATAGAGCTGTATTAGGGCAAACAATAACTTTTCAAGGAGAATACGGTATTGCTACAAATCCAGAGTCTTTTGCTGAGTTTGGTTTTAGAATGTATTACACAGATGCTAATAGGGGAAGTGTAATAAGATTATCTAATGACGGAATAACTGATGTAGCTGATTACGGTATGCACGGGTTTTACTCAGATAACTTGCAGCTCAATAAAACTATTATTGGTTCTTGGGATATGGAAAAGAAAAACTACAATTTAACATTAAGTAGCTTAACTCCGTATTGGCAACAAACATTAGGAGCCGGACAATTTGATAGATTAAATAAAGATCCTTTATGCAATCAATTTGTAAATTCTAAACCAACAACAAGTACCACTATTTCATTTAAAGAAGACGTTAGAGGATGGACTTCAAGAAAAACTTATATTCCAGAATCAGGTGTTTACTTAAACAATGTATATTACACTTTTAAAAGCGGTAGAATTTGGGAACATAATGCTAATCCATTATATAACACTTTTTACGGCGTTGGACCAACAGGAAATGAATACTATGAAAGCTCTTTCAATACAATTTTTAATGAAAATCCAGGATCAATTAAAGGATTTAAAACTTTAAGTTATAGCGGAACGGCTTCTAAAGAATTTATATATAGAGTTGGTGCTAGTTTACAAACGTATTCATTAGCTCAAATTACAAGTCAACAATTAATACCTACGTCATTTACAACAACTAGCGGTTGGTATACTAATTCTATTATAACAGACTTACAAGAGGGGCAAGTAAATCAATTTGTGGAAAAAGAAGGTAAATACTTTAATTACATAAAAGGATTAAATACATTTTTTACAGACAATTGTGATACAAACATTGATACTAAAGAATTTAATGTACAAGGTATTGGTAAGCCAAGTTCTATAGTAGTTTCACCGTCAACAAGTTTTACAGTAACAAACAAGCTAGATCCAGATTGTTTCACACCTTAATAAAATAGCATGGCATTTAACAATTTTACAGTAAGTATAGTAGCATTTTCAGAAACAGCAGGATTGGATTGGACAATAAGCAATCCTTCTGTTGTGTTACTATTAACTCCGAATTTAGGTTATAATATAACAGCTAGTAATTTTTCAGCAACTGCTCCATTGCCAAGCGATGTGAGTAGTGTTGTTTTTTCCCAAAACGGAAACAATGTAAATTGCACTGTTACTTATATTTCCCCAAGCGTAATGCCTGCAAGTGACGTCTTAATTGCTGTTTGCGCATCCGGCTTTGCTGAAGAAAATTTAATATCAATTAGTGGCGTGCTTAAAGATTGCGGCTTATCAAATATTTCGCAGCCTACAAATTTACCTTTAGCGTACACTAGTAGTGGAATTTTTGGCAGTGTAGCTACTGTTTTATCGCAAACCGTAACGGCTAGCGCTAATTATTACTTTGATGTAGAGCCCGTATTAGCTTTAGCTTTAGGTAATTTAAGTAATTATACTATTACAAGCGCTAAGACTTTCAATGCTGCAAATCAATTAACACAAATTACTTTTACTGTTACATACACTTTTCCACAAGCAAGTGTTAGCGGAGACGAATTTTGTTTAACAGCTAACGCTCAGGAAATATATTCACCAAGCGTAAACATTGTTGCTTACAGCTACGCTACGCCAGGAGATGGAGCTTGTATACCGCAAGGGGGGTTAACATCTTCTTATATTTTATCAGGTATACAGGGAGCTTTATGGGATTTAATGGTAATATCTAGCACAGGAACAATTATTTTTGATGGCAATGGAGCTATAGACTCTACAGGGACTAAAACTTTATCTATTGTAATTCCTGCCGCAACAACTAATACAGATTATACTTTCACTTTAACAGGAGATTTAGCTTCAAGTTTTAACACGCCAGCAGGTCAACCATCAGTATTCACTGTTTGTCAATCGGCTTTTATTCAATTAAATTATGGCACAACTTATACTTTAGCTTGCTGTGAACCAGTATTAGGAAATTACATACTACAAGGAGGATTAACTTTTAATACAGCCACAGCTATTTTAAACCTAAATGGTACACAAGCAGCAAACGGTTTTTACACACCTATATAATTATAAATAATAAATAAATATGCCAAATTATAGACAACAAACAACGACAAGCTTAGGAGCCTCTACTGCGTGCCCTTCATGCACACCTACCTTTTCGCAATTAACTTTGTGCTTTGCCGCAACAGAAAATACTTTATGTTGTGGAACTTCAACGCAAAGCATTGTATACGTAGGCTATCAAGCAAATCCGACTTTAGCTAATGTTACTGGTCTTTTGTATTCAAACAACACCTTAACGACGCAAGCTACTGCAGGATTTTATAGTGATGATGCAGGTATAACATGTTCTTCGTCTACTTTAATATCTCTTAATACTTCATCAGGTAACCAAACTGGTTATTGTTTAGCTCCTCAGGCAACACCTTTATATTTTTACCGGGCTGCTGGAGCAACAAATGAATCACCATTAGTTAATGATGAAGTTTTTTCAGATGCAGAGGCAATAATTCCATTAAATAACACCTCGACCATTATGTATTACATGACGTCATTAACTGCTTATGGAGTTCAATTAGGAAAGGTTGTTTCAATCGCGCAATGTACAACACCACCACAATAAAAAAATAAATATGCCAAATTATAGACAATTAACGGCCTCAAATTTAGTAGCTACCGCCGCGTGCGCATCATGTGGTGGCGGCGGAGGCAGCAATAATATTACAATAACTGATTGTGTAACTGGCCAGCCGTGGTCTATAGACCCAGGAAGTTATACAGAAATTGCTATAGGATCAGTTTACCGATATACTAGAACAGGTTCTGGCACAGTTTACTGCGGAACGGCAGGTGCTGTAAATTCAGGACCAAAAAATGGAGATATTGAAAATCCGAACGCTTATCCATGCGGCGATACCGTTCACTGTCCTTAAAATTAAATAAATATGGATTCAATAATCATAAATTTTGATAAATCTTTAAACGCTTCTGTTCAAATAGGCGATACAGTTTATTATACTAACGATATTAATGGTAAAGACATTAAAATTATAGGTTTAATAACTGCATTAACAGCAAAGTCTATTACTGCAGAAATAGAAGCAAGTCAAATTAGACCTACTCTAACTAGTTTTATTTTATTCAGCAAAACAGCTGAAGTTAATACTAGTAATTTAAAAGGATATTATGCAGAAATGCAATTTAGAAATAACTCTGATGACTATTCAGAATTGTTTTTGGTTGGTTCGCAGGTATTTGAGAGTAGCAAATAATACGTAATAATAACATCATAAACAATTAAATTATGGCAATAGGAGGACTAATAAAAGGAGGCATCCAGGGCTTAGCCGGTATCGCTGGAGGAATCATTGGTAGCGGAGCTCGAAAAAGAGAGCAAAGAGAAGCCCAAAAAGAGTTTAATACAAATAAGGCTAGGATGCAAGGAGCTGATACTTCTAACTTATACAAAAATCAAGAAAACGTATATGAAGATTTAACAGTCAATACACAGCAAGCTGATTTTGTAAATCAACAACAGCAAGCAGGAATGGCGAACACTATGGATAAACTCCAAGGTGCAGCTGGTGGATCAGGAATTGCAGCATTAGCGCAATCTATGGCAGGACAGCAATCTCAAAATGCTCAAGCAGCTTCTGTTAGTATAGGTAATCAAGAAGCTAGTAATCAATCTGCTGAAAGACAAATGGCCGGTCAATTACAATCTAACGAAATTCAAGGGGACTATATGTCTAGGGCTGCTGAAAAAGACAAAACAGATACAATGTTAGGTATGTCTCAACAAAGATTAGGCGCAGCTAACGCGGCTAGAGATGCGGCTACTAAATCAATAATAGGAGGCGTTGCAGGAATGGCTAATACAGCCGTTAATGAGCTTGATGCATTTAATATAAACTAATAGCATGGCAAATAATCAATTAATACAAGGGGCTAAAGCAACAGGCAAAAAGTTTTTGGATGTAGGAGCCGCAGTCGCTGGAGGTTTTGATAATAAACAAAGACCAGTAAATCCTAGAGTTGCTATAAATAAAGAAATTCAAAGCAGAGTTAATGGGTACATGAGTAAAATGAAAACCGATATGGATTTCACTAACTTTTCACCTGAAGAAACTGCTACCATGCGTGATTTCCTATTAGGAAAAAGAAAACAATACACTGATGCAGCCAAAATGGTTGCGCAATTAAGTGATTCTACTTCACCTGAATACATGAAGTATGTAGATATAATGAACGGTGTAAACAATAGTTTCACTAACCTATCTAAACAGCTAGGAACATTTAAAGAAGGGAAAGTTCAATACGCTGAGGGTCAAGAACAAAAT